>Ga0163144_10004515_pt1 | contig 31308 bp, 22 predicted proteins | sample OliLak19BULKMAT1_FD_123175 | JGI IMG/M metagenome (GOLD analysis project Ga0163144, IMG submission 123175) | Freshwater microbial mat bacterial communities from Lake Vanda, McMurdo Dry Valleys, Antarctica - Oligotrophic Lake LV.19.BULKMAT1 | ecosystem: Environmental > Aquatic > Freshwater >... | reverse complement strand
ATCCATGACCGGCGATTGCGTGACTGCGCGGCGGTAAGGTCGGAACGCCGCCTGCGAATCCGGCACATGATCGAACCGCCAACTCCGCAATCCACTCGCCCGCATCAACCCCGGCGCCGCCCAACGAAAACCAAACTCCGCGATCACCCCTTGATAGTCCGAGAGAAAACCTCCAACAGGAATTCCGCGACCGCCATTTCCGATCTGAAATGGAAAGAAACCCCTCGATCGATCAGCCCCTTCCAAAATCGCCACCCGCACATCGTCCCGCACCGCCGCGATAATCTGCGTGTATTCCGGTCGGAAAAACGGTGAAGCCAGCGCGGGATTTTCCGACTGGCAGGAAGACCACGCGGCCCAATCTTCCGGCATCAATTCGCGGCCGGAAACCACCCGCACTCGGTCGCACTGTATCGCGTCGTGAGCCATCGACTCGGATCAGCTCTGACTGCGCGATGGCCACAGCGCCGCCAGCCCGCGCTCGATGAGTTGCAGCGAGCGCGGCACGCTGGCATTGCCGCTGATGCCCACCCGCGGCAGGCGATCCAGCAGGCCCGCATGATGGCGCGACAGATATCCCGCGCGGGTCGTGACCATCGTGGAAAACCCAAGGCTGCGCACGAGCGCAAACTCCCGCTCATTCACCGCATTGCTCCCGCCAAACGGATACGCGAAGTGGCGCACTGGGCGCCCGATCTGCGCCTCCAACTCCACGCGAGCATCCCGCACTTCCACGAGCAATTCGGCATCGCTCAGTTGATTCAGGCTGTGATGGGCGTGCGTGTGCGCACCGATCGTCACCAGCGGATCAGCCGCCATCTGCCGCACTTCGTCCCAAGTCATCGACAAACGCCGCGTGCTCGCCAGCGGATCCACCTCGGTCGCTTCCGCGAGACACTGCACCAAATCATCGCGGTTCGAACCGAGGGAACGAAACAGGCCCGCCAACACGTCGTAGGCCACATCGCGAGCCTCCGGAGTATCCGTCAGCAGATCGTATGGCTGGCCCTGCCAGCGGAAAGTCAGCCGCCAGTTGGCCGTCAGGGCATCCTCCAAAAAATACCACCACACCGGCACCGTCCCGCCCACGAAACCATTCGTAATGTTCACCGCAAACGGCACCCGGAACTCACGAAAGATCGGCAGCGCATGCGCGAGGTTATCGCGGCAACCATCATCGAAGGTGAAGCAAACGAGCTTCCGATCACCGGCCTTTCCGAGGCGCTGCGGGAGGTCATCCAAAGCCACCGGCTCCAGCCCCTTCTCTTCCGTCCAGCGCAGGATGACGCGCAGATCCTCCGGGGTGATTTCCAGCGAGCGATTCTGCGGAAAGAGCGAGCGCTCCTTTTCCGGCAGCACGCTGTGCAGGATGAAGACCCAGCCGAAATTGCGGCGCAGCGGAAAGATCATGACAGCTTCTGCGGGGTTGGTTCGACGGCACCGCAGATTCCCCGAAAGACCTTCGCCGCGGGAATCATGTGCAGACATTTCAAGCTGTAGGGACAAGGCTCCGTGAGCCAGCACGGCGCGCACGGCACGCCCGAATAAAACGCCGTCGTGCGGGGGTAAAAATAGCCCGCGGGCGATTCGTAACCGCCGAAGATGATCACCGAAGGAACACGGAACGAATTCGCGATGTGCATCCCTCCGGACGGCGGCCCGACGAAGACCGCCCCCTGCGAAATCGTCCACACGAAATCCGCGAGCGATGTTTCGCCCGCGAGGCCATGGAACCGCGGCCCAAAATCATGTCCCGGAAAAAGCGGCGCCGTCCCGACCTCGACCACCTCGAAGCGCTCCACGAGCTGCTCGATCAGTTCCCGCCATGAATCCAGCGGCCACGATTTATTCGGCGTCCATCGGCTCGCCTGTGGCTGGATGATGACCCGCGGCTGGGGGATCGCTGCGATCCTTTCCTGAATCGCCAGCGACGGGCTCACCTCCGGCGCGTCCAGTTGATCGGCTTCCAATTCCAAGCCGATGCACTCCGCCATCCGGGTGATCAGCGGGCGGCGGGGCGGCACCGGAACGTAGCTGAGCCGAAAAGCGCCACGGGCATCCTTCGCAGAATATCGTTCGACAGCGTGAAGGTTCGGGTTGGAGCGAAACATCTCCGGATATCGCGAAAGGAAAGTGATCTGGCAGCCCGGATTAAGCCGGCGGATCTCCCGGAAAATCGGCGTACACATTAACTCATCGCCCACCCCACCGCCGAGCGAGTAAAGCCGGATCTCCGCGCGTTCGTACGGCTTTCGGAAAGGCCACTGCCAGCGTACATTCACCACACTCTGGGGACCTCCAAAGCCCAACCAGCGACGCGTGATGCGCCCCAGTTTTTCACGCTCCCAGCCACTGATCATCCGCAGGCATTCGACGGCCGAGTATCTCACGAGACCTCCGGACCCGCCTCCGCCCGTGCGCGTCCACGTTGTTGCCGGCATTCAGCGATCACGCCCCACGCTTTCGCGATTTCTATTTCCGCCGGCAACCACTGCGATGATCGACCGGAAATCCGCCCCAGACAAAATTTGACACCATTCACGAACAGGCATTTCCAATAGTATCGCGCCGCGCCAAACCACTGGTGAGTGCGCAGCACCTGATTTCGTCTGACCTCCGTCCGCCCATCTCCGACAAACCATTTCCGGACGTAAGCCTCGGTCATACGGTGTGCAGGAATTCGGTGATACATGACCGCTTGCGGCAAGTACCAGCCCTCATGTCCTCGTTTGCGGAGTTGTTGCACCATATCGATCTCCTCCCCGCCGACATTGCCCGCTCCGTGCCGTCCCAAGGTCGAATCAAACATCAGACCCGCAATCGCCGAACGGCGAATGCTCATGTTCGCCCCCGCCACTCCACCGCCGAGCGGCATCTCCCGATCCCCCGGATCGAACCGCCCCACTAGGTAGGCGAGATGTGACGAGGCATGTCTTTCAAACCAAGGGGGCGGGGTTTCCTCCCAGCGCGGGAGAATTCGCCCCCCGAACCAGCCTGCATGGGCCACCCGCTGGGCGGCTTCCCAATGTAAGACCAGCCAATCCGATTCCACATCCATGTCATCATCAGTGAACATCAGGAACGTGCCGGTGCATTCCGCGATACCCCGATTGAGCGCGTTGCTCTTACCTTGCTGAGCTTCAAAGATGTACCGGAACTGCCTGACGAATTTGTAGTGCTTGCACACGGCCGCCGTATCGTCGGATGAGTTGTTGTCGACAACAATCAATTCCACTTCCACGCCATTCGGAATCGTAAGATGGGCCAGCGTCTCAAGCGTGCGCGTCAGACTGCTCGCACGGTTATAAGTGCAGAGGATGATGCTAATATCCATCGGGCTTGAAATGGCTCACTCACCTTTAGGCGATTGCCCTTAGGCGAGGACCCTGCGGAGTGGCCACAATCTGAGATCGCTCGACGAAGATCAACGTCAGCGGCGTCCGACAAAACGGTGCATAGCCCCGCTCGCTCATGAACGAGACAATCGGGGAAGCCGCCAGGTTCTCCAAGGTCAACAGAGACGACTCCTCGATCAGCACAACGGTCGGCCGAAACTTTGACCAGTCGCACGAATTCAAGACGGCCATCTCGAAGCCCTCCACATCGATGTTCAGGAAATCGACACCTTGGCCAGCGGGCAGGCGCTCTTCCAGGATGGCATCCAAGCGCCGCGTCGCAATCTCAGCCGGCGCGACTAACTCATATTTGAAATCGGACGCCGGACCATCGCCGTAATCCAATCGCTGCTCCATGATTTCGCGGGAGAACGTATTGATCCCGGGCGTAGCGAATTGGAAATACGTGAGCTTTTCCGGACGGTCAGAGACGGCTACCTCCAGATTGATATCCCTAGGGCGGATCCGCTCGAACTCCGCCATACTACCGGGCATGGCATCGATGTTAATTCCCCGCCAGCCTTTCAGATAAAAGACATAGGTATTTGAGAAGCACTGCGGATGATGGGCGCCCACATCGACATAAAAACCATCGGCCTTTCGATGAAAGATCCGGCGAAGAATCAAATCTTCCCCCTCCTGCGAGAATGTTTCATAGGCGTTCGGCGACAGTACTCGACCGCGACGCAATCTCTTCTTGATGCTTTCAGGAATCAGACGTTTCAGAATCTTCTTCATGGGTGACTACCGGGGATTAGCTGCAGACGGAGGTGGAATGACGTCATTATTCGTCGTTCTCCTGAACAAGCCACGTTGGATTAAAGAGGAGGGCAGATTGATCGGATGGCTTTCGTCCGTTTCCAAAAAAATCTCCATCTTGGACTTCGAAGTTTAAGGCCCCCGGAACGTGATCGGCATTCACACCATTCACCCAAGCCGAGACTTCCAGGGAATACACCCCAGGGGTTAAAGACAGAGCTGGCGGGATCTCGATCACCAAGCTGCCTTTTTGCGGAAAATGCTGGGGCAGATCGGTCGCGGTCTGCGTATCGAACGCAAATATCCGAAGTTGCTGCCGGTCGTAGACGTTCACGAAGAATCGCGCCGGCACTCGATCGCTGTTGGCCTGATACGCCAGCTTGATTTTCAAGCCCTGGCCACAAGTCACCTTCCCATCGAATTTATGGCTACCGACCTGCAGACTCGTGAATCGTATTTCACCGTTTCCTCGAGGAGCACCGCCCAAGCACCCGGATTCCAGATCGAGAGGCAGAGCTTCGTGCAGATAGGTCTCAGCGATCTCCTGAACCGGACCACAGGCCTTGATTCGTCCTTTTTCGAGGTAGATTCCTCGCGTGCAAAGCGAGGTGACCGCCGCCATGTTGTGGCTCACAAAAAGCACGGTGCGACCGCCTCGGGCGATCTCCCCCATTCGACCGAGGCATTTCTTTTGGAAGGCGGCGTCTCCGACCGCGAGAACTTCGTCGATGATGAGGATCTCCGGGTCGAGATGGGCAGCCACGGCAAAAGCCAGGCGCGTCGTCATGCCGCTGGAATAATGCTTCACCGGCGTGTCGAGGAAGGTGTCCATCTCGGCGAAGGCGGCGATTTCATCGAATTTGCGCGTAATCTCCGCGCGCGACATTCCCAGGATGGCGCCGTTCAAGTAGGTGTTTTCGCGGCCACTGAGCTCGGGGTGAAAACCAGTCCCCACCTCGAGCAGGCTGGCGATGCGCCCGCGAATGCGGATCTCTCCTTCGGTGGGTTCAGTGATCTGACTGAGGATTTTCAGGAGCGTTGATTTACCCGCTCCATTGCGGCCGATAATGCCGACCACATCGCCCTGCTCGACATCGAAGTTCACCTCTTTTAAGGCCCAGAACTGCTGTCTCTCCCTTTTCCGGCCACCGCGCAACAGCGACGTAATCTGGTCGCGAAGCGTGTCGTGCATCTGCGCGCCGAGTCGATATTCCTTTCCCAGATTACGAACAGTGATGACAGCCATGTTAGATCACGTCCGCAAAGGTCTTCTCCGTGCTCCGAAAATAGGTCATGCCGGTCACGAGGAGGACCAGTGTCACTCCCGCGCTCAGAGCCAACCCTGGCATGTAAGGTTCAAAGCCGGGACCGAGCACACACCACCGGAATCCATCGATGATGCCGACCAGTGGATTCAGACAAAACAGGAGTTTCCACTTCTCCGGCACCACATCGGCCCAGAGGAAACCGACCGGCGTCACGTACATGCCGATCCGGGTGATGAAGGGCACGATGTAACGCACATCGCGATATTTCACATTGAGGGCACTGAACCAGGCGCCGATCGCGAAGCTCGTGAAAAACGTGAGCAGCAGGAAAATCGGGAGAAGCAGGAGTTGGAGACGGAACGTGACGCCGTAGATCAGCATCAGGATGAACAAGAGCACGAAGGAGATCGCCGCTTCGACGAAACCGCTGCAGACCACGCTCGCAGGGATGATCAGCCGTGGGAAATAGACACGGGAGATGATGCGCGCGGAGGCGACCATGGAGTTGCTGCTTTCGGAGAGCGTGTTGGCAAAGAACTGCCAGGGCAGCAAAGCCGCAAACGTGAGCACTTCATAGGGCGCGCCGTTGGCGGGAAATTTTGCAAACCGGCCAAACAGAATAGTGAAGACCAGGGTCGTCATCAGCGGCTGGATCACCACCCACGCGACGCCGAGATAGGTCTGCTTGTAGCGGACTAGGATGTCGCGCCACGCGAGAAAGCCGAACAATTCCCGATAGCGCCAAAGCTCGGCAAAATCGACCGCGACCAAGCCCTTCCGAGGCCGAATGATCCGTTCCGAAGCCACCGCTTCGTCAGCGGGCATGGAAGAGAAAGGCGGTGGCGCAGCGCAATGGGCTCATGCGGTGGAAGATCATTACTGATGCTGAAGCACAGCCGCAGTTTCATCCGCGACAGTGACTTTTGGTTGAGGCTTCCGCCCGATGACGACGGTGGAAAGGCCCGAGGTCGGCAGGATGGCGTCGAGCACGCGGAAGAGCGGCGTGAGTGTGCCGTAGATGCGCAGTTGCCAGGGCTTGAGAGCTTTTTGTCCCCCGAGGGTGTTAGCCACATACCACGCGATGACGCCGACCTTGTTGAAGAAAAACTGATTCTCCACCTCCAACCCCGCATCGCGCATCTTGCCTTCGAGTTCCCACTCGCCGTAACGCCGGAAATGGCCGAGCGCTTTATCGAACTCGCTGTAGAGCTTCATATTGTAGGGCACGAGGACGACGATCCGGCAGCCCGCAGGCACGGTTTCAGAAAGGCTCTTCAAGACCGCGCGATCGTCTTCGAGATGCTCGAGCACGTTTAAAAAAACGACACTATCCGGAGCGAAATCGCGCAATTGCTCGAAGTCCTCGCGTTGGGTCATATCGAGTTTGCCGATGCGGAGATTGCCCTGTTCGGACCACCTGCGCTGGAGTTCGGTAAGGTAATCGATGCGGTAGTCGGTGAGCAGCACCTGGTCGTGCCGACGAATGTGTTTGCTGAGATTTCCCCGACCGACGCCCAATTCCGCCACGCGATCGCCGAGCCATGGGCGAACGCTTTCATACATCCACTCGTTGAACTGCGGCGCCTGCTCCATGGCGTCGAGGGTCACTTTGCCCGGGTCGCAATAGTTGCTCGAAAAGCGGTACTTCACGATGAACCACAACGCCGCCAAACCATCGCGCCAGGTGATCTTCTTGCCCTCGTCGTAGCGTCGCCCGTTGTAACTGATCGGCACCTCAAACATGCGCAGACGATTGCGCGCGACCTTGGCGGCGATCTCCGGCTCGATGCCGAAGCGGTCGGATTCCAAGGGGATCGCCCGGAGCGCGTCCGCCACGAAAGCTTTGTAACACGTCTCCATGTCCGTGAAGTTCGTGTCGTTGAGCATGTTCGACAGGAGTGTAAGGAGGCGGTTGGCCAGCGTGTGCCAGAAATAGAGAACCTTGCGCTCTTCCCCGGTGAAACGACTGCCGAAAACGACGTCCGCTTTCCCCTCGAGGATCGGCCGCAGCATGCGCGGGTAGTCGAGCGGATCATATTCCAGATCGGCATCCTGGAAAATCGCGAGGTCGCCCGTCATTTCCTGAATCGCCCGCCGCAACGCTGCGCCCTTCCCCATATTGTGCGGCTGTTGAAAAATGCGGATGCACGGAATCTCCGTCACAAGCTTTTGTGCGACTTCCCACGTCCGATCTTTTGACCCGTCGTTCACGAGAACGATTTCGCGCTCCAAGCCCGCGGGCAGCGGCACCGCAGCGATCGTGCGGATACAAATCGCCAGAGTTTCCTCCTCGTTGTAAGCGGCAACGAGAATCGAGAGTTTGCGAAACGTGGAAGGTGAGGACATCGCGGGCGGCAGCATGTGCAAGAAGGCGCGGGCGCTAAATCAATTTTTGCGAGAGATCTGGAAAAGTTTTATGGGCGGCTGGAGGACTTGCCCATCGCGCCGGAGGTCGGTCTCGGCGACCGGCAGGAAGTGTTCTGGATACTCTTCGACGATTCGTTTCAGTTGATCGTGATGCTCACGCCGCTTCGGGCCGAGGCCAGCGTCGTCGAGCACGAGGAATTGGATTTTTCCACTCGTGAGAAAGGCGAGCAGGTCGTCGTCCTTTTCAAACGCCGGAGAATAACCGCTGCCGCTCCAGGTGCTGCTGGCCAGCGATTTACTCGCGCGCTGCACAACGTGGCCGGGACGTTTTTCGCGAAGCGCGACCTCAGAGATGAACATGCCTTCGCCCGTCGCATCCGAAGACACCAGCATCACGTCCGCCGGCACCGCCTGCTGGAGCACAGTGACGGCGAGCGACCCAAATCCGGAGCAGTCTTTCTTTTTGATCGGCAAAAGCACCGTGGAAAGCGCGAGCAGGATGAGCGCCGCCAACCAAGGCGCCGACCGGGCAACCGGAGCATCGGCCCCGAGCCGCATCGCGCGACGAGCGATCCACGCGAAGCCCGCGACCGCGAACATCAAAGCAGCCGGCAACGCCGGGATCAAATGCCGCGCTTCCAGCCCGACCGGCGCGATCGATTGGAAAGTGAGGACGCTCAGAATCAGTGCGCCAGCGGCTGCCCAACGTCCGCGACGTGGCTCGCTCGCTCGCACCTTGACGAATACGCCCACGGCCAAGGCGAGCAAGTAGAGCAACCCGAGGGCGATGCCAAATTTTCCTCCGTAGTAAACCAGAGCCTCGCGCGTGAAACTCCACGAGGGCTCGGGCTGCAGCCAGCCGCCTTTGCCCAGATTCCGCGTCGCCCAGGTCCACGGCCCCGCGACAATCACGATGATCAGGACCGCCGACCACAGCGCCGGGCGCTTCAGCAGGTAAAACTTGCGCGTCAAACCCAATGCCAGCGGGGCCGCGAGCGCCAGGGCGAGACCAGTGCCTTTCGTCAGGATGGCCAGTGCGGCGAAGAGCCCGAACCACAGCGCGTCGTTCCGCTTCTCACGATCGAGGAAATTGCCGAAACAAAGCATCGCGCCAAACATGAACAAGGCGCTGAGCGTTTCGGCCATGACCATGCTGTATTGGCTGCGGACGAGCGGGAGGGAGAGCAGTACGATCGCCGCCGCCAAAGCCGGGAGGGCTCCAAATTCCTCGCGCAGCGCCCGGTAGAGCAGCAAAGCGAGACCGCCGGCCAACAGGCACATGAGGAGCAGCAGCGTAGTTCGCGAGGCCCCAAATGGGAGCGTCCAAGCTGCCTGGGTGAGGTAGAACGCCGGTGGCCAGACTCCGAGGCCGATCTTCGGGTAGTGGGAGTAATACTCATCGGCAAACTCCTTCCCGATTTCCATTGGCGATCCGCGGAAACCACCGGCGGCGTAGTCGATCGCCTCGATGATCGCGTCGCGGACAAAAAGGCCGGTCACCACGTGAGCTGCTTCGTCGGGGTGCCCGCCAAACTCGCTCTGGTGGCCACCACCAACCCGCTGCCAGAAAAAGGCGACGTCAAAGGTGACGATCAGGATGATGATGCCGAGCGCCCAGGGCGGTGATTTGCGGCGCTGTTCTGTGGCAGGGGAATCCATCGGCTAAGGTTGCAGGCTGGGCTCGATGCGCGCCAGTACTGCTTTGTGCTGGGATTTACCACCCGGCTCCGGGCGACATTCGATGACTTTCCACCCTCGGCCGACGAAGAAGTAGTCGAGGCGCAGCCACGGACCGAAGAGGGTCACGGGGTTGCGGGTGGAGCCAGGAAAGGTCAGCCCCCAACCTCGTCCCGCATGCGCGAAAGCATCGGTCATCTGGCTGCTGAAAAGTCGATAGATGTAACCGTGGTCGGGCGTGTTGAAATCGCCACCAACGATTACCGGCAGAGGCTCCTGCGCAAAGACGCCTGCAAGATTCCTCGCCAATTCGATCCGCGCGGCCAGCCACTCCCGATAGGCGCCAAATCCTGGTTCCCGGCTTTTCCGCCCGACCAAATCGCCCAAAATCCGCCGTCCCCCGAGAAAGCGCGAAAGCTGCTGGCGGGGCGTGGGAAGATGCACGCTGTATAGGGCGACAGTCCGTCCGGCGACGGTCGTCTCGCAGCGTGCCGCAATCGGTTCGCCCTGCCATTTTGCACCTTCGACGTAGGTCATTTTTTGCAGTGGAAACCGGCTGATGAAGGAGAATCGACCGAGATGTGCGGCGAATTTTTCCGGGTGTTTGGCGGCGAGTTCCAACCCGCGCGAGCGAGCGTCCTGGAGGAAGATGATGTCGGGTTTTTCCTGGGCGATGAAATCGTGGAACTGCGCGCGGTTGCTCTCGCCGGCATTGAAGGTGACCACGGTGATGGCCGAAGGATTCGGCGACGGCCGCAGCGTCCACCGAAAGGTCATGTATCCAAAAAACAGCACGGCCACTGCTGCGAGGTGGCACAACACCAGACGCCAGCGAAAAAGCAGACAAAGAGGCGTCAGCGCGATCAGCGGGGACAAAAGCAGTTGAGGCGGAGCGTAGAGAAAAACGCTGAACAACCAGCTCCGCTCCCCCCACCACTCCAGCGCGATCAGGATCACGATCAACAGCCCAACATAAGAAAATGTCGCCCATCCCAGAATACGGCGAATCCACAGGAGGACGGATTTCACGGTTCCCTTGGTGATCGTCAGAATGACGGGGTCGCCTTCCTGCGGCAGCCTACCTGGGAGTGCGGCAGGTTCTATCGGTGAACTAGCCCTCGCGCGCGGACGCTCCTCTGGGCTCATTGCGGGGGAACCGCTGGAACCGCAGTCCCGGAATCCTCATCAAGCTCCGGATAGGCTGACATCATGGCCTGACCCACGGGACTTTTCTTGAGCTGGTCGATGCGGCGCAGGCCCTTGGGCGCCACTTCCATCTCACCCAGGCTTTGGGCCTTGCGGAAGTAGCGTTCCGCCGTGCGGATCCGACGCTGCATCTCCCAGTGCAGACCATAGTAGGCATAGGCGAGCCCGAAGTTCGGATCGCATTCGAAGACTCGATGAAACACGTCCTCCGCCTCCGACAACCGCTCGGCAACGCTGTAGGTCCGTGCGAGTTTCAGCAACAAACCAGTATCTCTGGGGAAGAGTTGCAGGCCGGAGCGAAAAGCATTCTCCGCCTCGCCATGCAAAGCCGCGCGCACCGCGGGATCTTCCGCATCTCGGGTCAGGAAATGCTTGGCGTCGCCGAGGTGCCCGTAGAGGTTCGGATTCTTTTTTTCGTACTCGAGCCCCTGCTGGGCAAAGGCGACCGCCTCCGCATAGCGATCTTCTCGCAACGCGACGCGGGCCTTCTCCGCGAAATATTCTCCGGGGAAAAAGCGGATGGAGCACCCAAGCAGGATCACGCCCAAAGCAGGCACCAGCCAACGCAACCAAGGAAGTCGGGTCGCGGAGTTTCCAGTCCCATCGACAGGCCGGGCGAGGATTCCGAATAGGAACGCGACAATCATGGTGTTCGCCGGAATGTGAAGGTTGAAATCGACCACCGAATGTAGCACGAGCGCTCCGATGCCGGAGAGTGCGCCCACCAAATAGGCGAGTTCGTCACTGCGAGCCGGCAGTCCTGGCGGCATCTGCTCGTCGACGATTCTCCTCATTCCGGCCAGTCCTCCGATCAGGTGGACGCTGGCGAAAACGACAAAAAGAACGGCCCCGATGATCCCGTATTCAGCGAGCAATTCGAGGTAATCGTTGTGGACGTGCATCGGATCGTTTTGCACCGATGCCGAGCGAAAGAGCCGACCGTAATAGAGGTAAGTCCCGCTGCCCGTCCCTGTCCACGGTTCCAAGCGGAACTGCGTGATCGCCGCCTGCCACATCAACGGACGCATGTTCGTTGGGTCGTAGACTTGAGCCAACCGGGACTGCAGCGTGGCGCTGCGCGTCATGAAGAATAGCGCGCCCCCTACGATCATCGCCCCTCCGAAAAGGATGACCCCAAGCATTGTCCAAAAGCCGCCACGCCGGAGCCGAAACGAAACAAAGAGGCTGCACAACGCAAAAACACCCAACCCGAAGAGCACCGAAAGATATCCGCCACGACTACCGGTAATCGCCACTCCTGCGAGACACATCACGGCGCCATAGGCCGCCCCAACACGCACCATCGGGCGACTTTTGCTCCAGCAGGCGAAACTTAAAGCCATCAGGCTGACAACCTCGAGCAGTCCCGCCAGATGATTCGGACAGACATAGAAGCCGCTCGCTCGCCACTGGTAATCCGGGCGTTGAAGCCACGGGATCGGCATGAAATTGTCATTCTGTTTGAATTGGATGGCTCCTATGGCGGCATGGGAGAGTGCGGCGATCAAAAGCACTCCCACAATCGCACCTCTGGCCTTCGGCGTGGTGATCCACGCGACCGTAGCGAGATACACAATCAAGGCGCCAATGATCATCAAAAGGTCATTCCGGGCCAAGTAGGTCACAGGAGAGACCAAAGCGCGGGCGATTAGCCATGCCGCAAGCAATAGAGCGACGTAAACACACGAAGGACGACCCACCACAAAGCCGCGGCGGGTGGCGACGAGTGCAAGCGCTGCGACGCCGATGGCCGAATAGGCAGGCGCACTAAAGATGATCTTCACCCCCCCGATGAGGAGTTGCATCACCAGAAGGCCCACCACAAGAATTACAAATGCCAAGGCGCCAGCACCCCGATCAATTTTCGATATCGAACCCAAAATTCAGTAAAGCGATCGGTTAAAAAACAACGCCCCTGCGACTTGCGTCGCAGGGGCGTTGGTTAGAATCGAATACCTTTACAGGTTGAAGATATCAGTGACTGGCGCGCCCGTCGCAGTCCGATGGACGTAGAAGTCGGAGTTATTGTTTCCAGACGCTCTAACCGTGATCGTTCCATTATCAAGTCCTTGCGCATTCAAGCCCAAGGCACCTGCGCCGATCGTTCCGTTGGCGGCTTCGGTAATGCCGAAGAGCGCCGCAGTCGTCAACTGCGCGAGGCTATACACCCCAACAACGTTCGGCGCGATAGCGTTGGCGATGTCGGCAGCGGCTTGAGCCGCATTGGCACTGACACTAGCACCGCCGACCCAGCGCAGAGCTTGGGCGGCAGCCTGAGCAATCTCCAAAGCGTAGGGGCGCACATTGCCCAGCACCGAGGCCTGAAGAACCGCAAAGGCAACCGAACCGGCATTGGAGGCGGTTTCACCTGCCTTCACGATCGAAGTATCACCAAGTTTGGTCGTTTGGGCAATGTAACCAGTGATGGCGCCCGCTGCACCCACCGTCCGGGCACCCGAAACTAATCCACCATTCCCGTTGCTTTGGCGAAATCCTTCGAGGTTATCAGCGATTGTATTGCCGTTGCTATCTCCACCGAAGTTGAATGGCAGCGCCGGGCCCTTCAGTAGGGCGTTTTCCTGAACAACTGCCGCACTGACAGCAGTCGAGACGGTTGCAATAATGGCGCTTCTCTCCGCAGCCGGGCTGAGGTTCGCCTCAAGGATGCCCGTGACGTAACCAGCAGTGATGGCCGCAGCTGCCGCTGGTTGATCAATGATAGTGCCTTTCGTGCCCGAGAGATAAGCCTTCGCCCCAACAGCACCCGAAGGATTGCCCAACGTCGGCTGGATAAAGGGAGTAGGGCTGGTGATTTGCGTGTAGAGGAAGACCGAGCGAACCGTCGCCGAGGCCGCAGTCGGGTTATTAAACGCAACCGCATGGCTGACGTAGTGGGCGTGATTTGGGTCAACTACTGTCCATGCCGTAGCGACATCATTGGTGAGCGTTGGATTTGCCAGCACCTGCCGACCCACATAGTCGAGAACGTCAGTCGTCCCCGTCAGGGAATTCTGCCTGGCGTAGGTTGCAACCTCGCCAACCAGTCGAAGGTTTGCCTCCCGGAGCCCGTTGAGGCCGCGGATGGCGTCAACGGCGGCGTTAGTCAGAGTTACTGTAGAGATACCAGTCGACTGCTTGATTGCCGCAGCAAGAGACGCCGATGACTGGTTGGGGTTTGTCAAAATCGCCGCATACAAGCCAGCAAGAACGCTTGCTTGAGCTCCCGTAGTGGGAACGCTGCCGGGATTGGTCTGCGCCTGAGCATTGGCCATTGCTGCTAGGGTAAGACGATAGCCCCTCTCGATGTTGGCAGGCAGGAAAATGTCTCGAATCAGATTCGCGCCATTGGTCGCCGCCAGAACATCGCCACCTTGGAGATAGACTTCGCCGGTCCCAATCAGGAAAGAGGCATCACGAATCGCTTGACGATTAGCTCCATTGGCCCCAGCGAGGGCCGCGACTACCGCGATGTAATGCGGCGCGCTGGCACCACCAGCAACGGCACTAATTGACTGAATAGCCTGACGAACCAGCGGATCACTCATCCCTGGCGTTGACTGCGAGATCGATTGCGCCTTGTAGACAATGTCGGCGAAAGCACCGCTTTTCCCATTTCCGCTCGCTGCCACAATCGCCGCATTCACAACGCTCTGGACCACCGAGATCGAAAGTGTCGTCACCGTGGCGCTGCTTTTTTGAATTACAGTCAGGGTTAGAGCACCTGCGCTTTCAATGCGCGCTGCCGCAACTGCACCACTAGCAATGTCTGCGAAAGTACCATCTCCCCATGGAGTGTACGGGGAAGGATCAGCGCCTGTGCGAATGGCGCCAGTGGCAACTGAAACCGCCGCATCAAGATTTCCCGCAACCACAGCCCGGACCACTTCTCTCGCTGTGGTGACCGACGCCCCAGCCGTCGCCTGCTCAGCCTGCAGAGCCGCCTTCACAATGACCGCCGGGGCTAACGTGCCACGGACGGTGGCGCCACCGGCAACTGCGTCGGCATTCGCATTTCCACTCAACTCAACATTAAGAGCCACCAAGGTAGTTCCACTGGTATATCCATCAACGAATTCACCGGAAAACGCGGCCAAGGCCGGAGTGGCCACGAGTTCAGTCGCCAGCCTGGACTTAATCCCAGCCGCCAACCCACCCTGCGAACGCAACGCCCCCGCCGTCAAAGCTCCGACCGTAGCGGTACTCTTCGTTACCAAACCCGCCGATGCAGCTGTCAAAACCTGGTCTAAGGTCGCCAGACTCAAGGAGTTGGCTTCCGTAAAGCGCTTAACGGCTACATCAATCAAAGCAGGGTTGTTATCAACAACACCGCTACCCAGAAGAGTGGCAATGTAACCAGTGGTTGGGGAGGTATACAGCGCAGTCTTCGCTGCAGCACTCAGGTTCGCCAGGATGATGTTATTGAGCCCTGTCCCGACAATCGAAGATACCCGGACAGCATCCCGTGGAATTGCCTCAATCGCCGTCTTCGTGATAATTGGAATTCCATTAGCAACGGCAGCAACGGTGCGAGCCTGAGCAAGAATCGGTTGGATGATACTATCGATCAACTGCGGCTGCGCCTTTGCTAGGGTATCCGTCACAGTCGTCAGATCGGTAATCTTAATCGCAGATGTGTTGCCGCTTCCAACGATTGCCTGAGCAATAGCCCCCACTGTAGCATTAAGATCAACCGGCTTATACGCCACCACCTCACGGGAGAATGTCTGTAACGTCACTCCGGAAGGCGCCGTGCCCGCGATAATCTTTTGCGTCGCGCTGAGCACCGCCGCAGTCAAGTCTGCAGTAGTTGGCGCCGAAGACAAGGTTGGAACCGGAATTTGCAAGGTGAGAGCCGGGTTTCCCGTAACCGCCACTAGCTCCGTCTCCAAAAAGGAAAGATCCGCCACTTGTAGAATCGGTGTTCCGGTATAGGTCATCCCGTAAGGAGACCCCTCAGGGAATACCGGGTAATAGGCTCCCTGCCCGTAGGAAACGGGAGCTTGGAAAATACCGCAGGAGAGGATCGCAGAAATTGAAAGCACTTGGATGGCCCTACTCAGACCGAACCGCACATTCACAGCAGCGTCAGGTTTTACGTTCATTGTCATGACTTTATTATTTGATTGTTCTATTGACGAGAGGCAGCACTCGCTCAGCAAGCACACCAGGGGATGCAGGTGTTTACTCAAGGCTCACCCCTCCCGTCAATTAATTTTTAGGGAAACTTCACCCCCCTCCTGAGAGACTCGCTCTAGGGTTTCGCGTGCAGCCTCGATTGAGCAAGCTGTTCGGCACGCATTGCGTCTCATATTTATTTCGAGCACGCCCGAACTGCGAACGAAAAATGCCACCTTATCGCTCCTTTTTTCTTTACGAATCCCCCCCTTCAACCCGTAGAAAAACCGCCTGCCGCGCAGCCTCGACCAACGATCAGTCCCATCCAACCCCTCAATGAGCGAACTTCTAAATCGTTTTAGCCTAGAAGCGGCGAAGTTCAATGCTCAGGTTTTTCTCTGTCTCCTCATCATCTGGCTTGCCTTGGTCTATTGCAGCGTCATCAGCATTAACTCCCAGAGTTTTAGCGTCCGCCAACGTCGCATTTGGCTGTTTGTGGTCCTGGCAATCCCGCTTCTCGGCATGCTCGCGTATCTTCCATTCTCGATCCGGCGCGAGGATCTGCCGCAAAATTTTCTTTTGAAGTCTCCAAAAGACAGCTTTGGGAAGAAGAAAAAGCCGTCAACTTTCGCGCACGGAGGTAAGCCCACGTGAAGTCTTGGCGCGATCGATCAATGCCTCGATCGGTCTTCTTTGACCCACTCATCAAAAGATTGGTTCCGGCGTTGATTGCCGGAGCCTTGATTCCTTTGCTGGCCGCGAGTGCATGCGCCGCTCGACCAAAGTTCAAAACATCCAGCCCGGATCCGGTGATGGATTCTTCAGTTCGCGGTAGCAATGGCCCTCCAACGGGCACGGGCGGCGTGACCGTGATCCCGAAAGGCGAGTATCAAAACGAACCGATAGGACTCCGGTATTCTACGCTGTTTCGGAATACCCAGTTTCCGTCGGGCAACCCCATCACGTTGCCAACGATTGAACCGTCCACCCGAACAGAATCCGTCAAAACCCGAATAATTTTCGACCTTCCTACGGTCACTGCAGGTTTACCCTTTATCCAAAGGGGCTTTGAACCTCAAGACGCCGACCTGAAAATCGGACCTTTCTTTTTCAAAGTGCGTTCCCTTCAGGGCGCAGTGCTGCACAGCGACAACATCAACCTCACGCCGGACGATGAACGTGAGTCAGGCACGATTGCCATCACGACGCTTAGCCTAAGTATCGTCGCGCAATTGACCGAGGGCCTGCACCTGGCAACCTCAGGATCCCTAGTCTTTCTGCCCCTGGAAGGCGAGGGCGGGATTGCAGGATTTGCGCTGACCGACCTTTACGCTTTCGGAGTTCTCGCGGGGCCGTCAACGCGGGCACAAATCGCATGGGAAACCCAGATTGGTGGGTGGAACGTCGTTTTCTCGGACGAGTTTCGGATCAGTTTGGGCACGTATTCGGATAATGTTCGCAATGACTACGAGCTTTTCGAGGGGTCGCGCTTTGACGGGGAATCTCGGGCGGGACGGTATTCTTTCAGTTCAGGAAATGGATCACGGGGAGGCGGTGGGAACCGGCGGGACCAAACGGATTTTCGCACCGACTTTGTAGTTTTCAGCAATACGGTTAGCGCAGAAACTCACCGTCTGCTCCCTGGATCGATTCGCCTGCAAGCCCGTATTTATCGAGAGGATCTCTGGTACAACCAAGGAAATCGCGGTCTTCCCAGCCTCCGCGAGGGTGGGTTTATCAAGTTGGCGTCTGAGCGCGATAACACCAGATTCAAACCCTTCATCAGCTACGAAGCGTTTCGCTCCGATCGAAACGATGCTTTCCAAAATATCTTCCGCGCGGGAATCGATGGACCGATCACCAACCAGATTCATCTCCACGCCGAAGGCGGGTATTATTTCGGTCGTGAGGATGACTCCGGTTACTTGTGGAATGTTTCGCTGAATCACGTCGTAGGACCGTACACGCAGCAATCACTGATCTACGCCCGGACCTTCGATTCGTTTCATGAAGAAATCAGCCAGGGCGTAGGCTACAATCTCCGTCAAATTCTTGGCCCAAAACTCTCCGCGGACGCCTACGTCTACGACCTCACAGTCGAGGATTCCACAGGTAGCGATTTCGAACGCAATTCAAGAGAAGAGTTTCGAGCCGGGGTCCGTTTGACACTCACAGCCGGCCCGAAGACGACCATCCGACTCAGCGGAAATTACTCGCTCATTGATCCAGATCATACCGAGACATGGACCGGGCGGTTCGACATCGGATACAACTTCACCGACACGCTGCTCGCTCACTTCCTTTATCAGTATCAGCAAAGCACCTCACGGGACGAAAATGAGAACTACCGCGAGAATCTCATGTTCCTTAGCGTCACCAAATATTTTTACTGAAACAATTGACGGAATCTTCAGGAATCTAGAATTGACGCACGCTTCTTGCATCCCATAGCCTACCAAAGGTTTATCTACCCCACCGTGATCTCGTATTTTTACTCCTCCAAAAAACCTGCACTTGCCGCTTCGGCGGGCGCATCGACGCTTCTGGTCTGCACGCTCGCGATCCTGCAATGCATCGGCAGAGCGGCTGACGAAAACCCTACGACCAGCAATGGAAAAGTAGCTTTTCGAAAACCGCAAGTCGCCCTGACGACAAAAGGAGTTCCGGATAACGCCGGACCAGAAAAGCTCCCAACTGGCCCGACCGATTCTGAAGATCTTTCGGAAAAAAAACAGACGCTCGAAGGGGAGGTTCGCTACGCAAAAGCGAAATTGGATGCCGCCCAAAAGCAGCTTGCCCTTCAGACAGCTGCTGGCGATCTAGAAAAAGCCGAGCGACTCGATCAGGAGGTCAAGGATTGGCAGGCTCGCTATGTCTCGAGCAAGGCGCAACTCGACCAAGTAGACAAAGAACTCGCCGATACGACGAAGGTTTTGCAGAGCAGTCCTGGTGACGAAATTGTGGTCCCGGGAGAAAACTTGGAAGTCTTCGTCAACGAAGACCCTTCTTTTAACGGCATCTACCAAGTTCGCCGGGGTGGCTACATCATCATGCCGCAGGTGGGGCGGATTGCGGTCGCCGGCAAGTCGCTCTCCGCCGCCGAGGCTGCCGTCAAAAGAGCCCTGCAAAGTTCGCAGCTCAAGAACGCCTCCGTGATGATTGAGCGAAAGCAGGGCGCGGATCTGGAGAATGGGCCTTTGATCTATCTCTCCGGAGAGTTCCTGCAGCCCCGCCCTTGGCGAATCCCGACCGGTGTCACTCCCACACTTGTCAACGTCATCCTCAGTTCAGGTGGAGTCAGCGACAAAGCAGATCTGACCCGAGTCCGCGTGATGAGAATCGCCGCCAACAAGAGCGTCGTTGAAGAGGTCAATGTCGCCAAAATCCTCGATGGCGGCGGGCTCACTTCTGATCTCTCCCTCGGGGAGGGCGATGTCATTACGATTCCCGCCGGGCCGGCAAATTTGGTTTATCTGACCGGCAACGTGCTGCGGCAGGGAAGCTTTCCGCTGAAGCAGGGTGAAAAAATCAGCGCCTACGCAGCTATCCTCCAAAACGGCGGTTTTGCCCGCTTCGCTGACCAGCGCAAGGTGCATGTGTTGCGCGCCCTGCCCGATGGGACTAAAGCAAAGCTTCCGGTGAACATTTCTGCGATCAAAAGCGGTCAGCGTCCCGACGTTCAGTTGCAAAGCAACGACATCGTCGTTGTCCCGGAGAAATTCTGGAGCTTCTAAACCAGAAGGACAGCCTCTTCGACCATCAGCCGCATGGTCGGAATCTTCAACTTGCGGCCTTCATAGCTCTGCTGGTATGTGGACGCGGCCCAGTGGCGGGTTCCGTTGAAACCCGTTGCGACCTTCCCACCTCATGATTCCTGGAGCAAAAAAACCCGCGTTTACGCTGCACGACATCCTTCTGTATGTCGCGATCGGGACGAAGTACGCGCGGCTGATGATCCTGCTGCTCTGTTTTACCCTCATGGCGGGGCTCACCTATTACGTTTTCGCCAAGCCCGTCTATTACTCGCACGCGATCGTTCATGTGGACTACTTGGTGCGCCCCTTGGACACTGAGAAAATCTACGAGGAAGGCAACGTCTACCACCTTGCCTTGCGACTCGCTGAGCCGCACATCCTCAGTAGAACAGCGCGGGCTCTAGGAGTGGATGCCGAGGGCCGCGAACTCGAACGCAAATTCCTCTTCAAGCTCCGCACCTATGTGAACTCAGAGAAGAATATCGAAATCGAGGTTTGGCCTTGGTCTGCCGACTGGGCGTACCGCTGGTCGGAGACGCTGGTTCGAGAATTTCTCGCGTATCGCCAGGAAAAGCGGATCGAAAACAAGAATAAGATCATCGAAACCTACTCCGCCGAACTCAAGGAAGTGGTGGCCAAGCTCGACGAACAATTTTCGGAGAAACTCGATTTTCAGGATCAGCAGGACTTCACCAAGACGCTTATCCTCGTTAACTCGATCAACAACCTCCCCAGCGAACTGACTCGCATCCAGGCGCGTCTCGACGAACTGGGACGGCTGCGCGTTCGGCTGCGCGATCCCAGTCTGGATGCCGTGGCGAAGCTCTCCCTGATCTCTTCCGCAGACTCGCCCGAAACCCGTTTAAGCCTCGGTCAGACCGTCGCTACCGACGGAAAAAATCCGTCTAATGGACAGAAGTCTCCAACCGGGTTGGACAGCGTCGTCGTCGTCCCCTCGTTGGTGAGTTCCGGCAATGCCTGGGATCAACTGGCCAAGGATCAGCAGCAAACCAAAGGACAAATCGAGGAGGTAGGACGAACGTTTCTCCCCGGACACCGCAAAATGGTGGAACTCCACAAACAGCTCGATCTCATTAACGAGCGGCTCAACGCCGAAGTGGAAGTCGCGGAAAATCGCTTCGAACTCCAGTTTCAGGAACTCCTCAACAAGAAACACGACTACGAGGCGAAACTCCCCCAGTATCAGGAACTCAGTCGGAAACATGCCAAGCTCCTGTCCCAGCTTGCGATCTTTGACATGTCGCGGCTGCCCTACGACGCTTACCTCGCGACCATGAAGCAGCAAATGAACGTGGTCGAGTTCGGGGGCGAAAAAGAGCGTATCAATCTCAAATACGGTGGTCTGCTTGAAGTGCGCGACACCCCCGTTTCTCCCAATCGCCTGAAGCTGGCCATCATCTCCCTGGCCGCGGGAATCGCGCTGGCCGTGGGCATCCCGTTTCTCATCGAATATCTCGACCATACGATGACCAATCTGGAAGAAGTGGAGTCCGCGTTCCGGATGCGCGGCTTGGGCGTCGTCCCACAGACAAGCACGACGGAAATGATCGCTTCGACGGATGAGCAAAACGCTCAGAAGAACACGCTCATCGAAAACTTCCGCGTCATTCGGACGAACATGCTCTCCATGGGAGCGCTCACAAAACAGCCGCACGTCGTGATGGTGACCAGCGCGATGCCGAAGGAAGGCAAGACCGTCGTTTCCTCGAATCTCGCCGCGTCTTTCGCGCTCACCGGCGCCAGGACATTATTGATCGATACCGATCTACGGCGCGGCCGCCTCCACCGACTTTTCGGATATCGGAAAGAACCGGGGCTGAGCAACGTCCTGCTCGGAGAAGCGACTCTCGAGCAAGCATTCCGCCGAGGGAATCACGAAAACCTCACCATCCTGACCGCCGGACGACACCTCGAGACTGGAACAGAACTTTTGGGATCACCGGCCTTCGCCGCGTTGGTAGCCGACCTCCGCACCCAATTTGAACGCATCGTCATCGACACTCCGCCAGTCCTCGGCTTGTCCGAAACCTCGATCATGCAGAACCTCGTGGATGGCGTGCTCTTCGTCATCTGGACTGGGCACACGCCGATTCGCGGGGTCCGGTCGGCCATCGAGACGCTGCGGGCCAATGGCGCGAATTTTTACGGCTTCGTGTTGAACCGCCTCGACCTCAACGCCACCCAGAACTACTACCAGTATTACTATTACTCGCAGGATTACTACTATCGGCACACCTTGGAAAACGCGTGACCCCTAGCTCGCAGCCTTCGCCGGCATGCCCTCCCCTCCTCCGAGTTCCCTGACGGGCGTTTCCGTCATCATTCCCGCCTACAACTACGCGCGCTACCTGCCTGAGGCGATCGCTTCGGTGCTGGCTCAGACTTTCGAGCCGCTGGAACTCATCGTCGTCGACGACGGATCGACCGACAACACGCCGGAGATTTGTGCCCAATACGCCGATCCCCGCTTCCGCTACGTGCGCCAGGATAATGCCGGTCTTTCCGCCTCCCGCAATACCGGCATCCATCACGCCACCCATGAGCACGTCGCCTTTCTCGATGCCGACGATCGTTGGGACCCAGGTTTTCTTCGGGCCATAGGCGAGGAATTTTCACGCCTGGGCAGGGACTTCGCCGCGGTTGCCACGGCCTGCTCCCGGATCGATGGAGAAGGCACACTTCTCCCCCTTCCGCGGCAGAATTTCCTTCACCAAGGAGAACTCACCGTCGCGACCTTTTGCCTCCGCAATCGCCCGCTGTCCTCCTCCGTCGTCGTCCGCCGCGCAATCTTCGCTGAATGTGGGGGCTTCGACACCAGCCTGCGCAGCTCTGAGGACCGGGACATGTGGATTCGCCTGACTGCGCGCGGGCATCGATTCTTTTACGTCGGGAAGCCGCTCGCTTCGATCCGTCGGCATCCGCAAAACATGAGCAAGAACGCTCCGCGGATGAAACGGAACTCCGGCCTCGTTTTGCGCCGCGCCTGGCGGAGCGGCGCTGTCGCACGTGGGAATTTTCCCTTCTGGCTGCGCGCCGCATCGATTCACTATTTCCTCGTCGCGTGGACCCATTTCGACGACCGCCTGCGCCTGCGCGCCTGGCTCTACCTGCTCACTTCCATCCTCCTCTGGCCGGTCTTCATCCGCCCACATCTTGTCGCCGAGCCCCCGCTTTTTCGCCTGCGGGCCGCCGCCCATTTTTTGTCGCGGAGTGCGTCATGAAAATCCTGCACGTCGTCCATTCACTGGAACCCGGCGGAATGGAAAACGGGCTCGTCAACGTCGCCCGTGCGCTGACCGCACGCGGTTTCGAATTCCACGTCGCCTGCCTCGAACGACGCGGGGCTTTCGCCGAGCGCCTGCCCTCGCCGGAGCACGCATTCGTCCTGGGAAAAAGCCGCGGGTTCTCGCCGGGCGCGGTCTGGAGACTCGGCCGCTCGATCTCCCAGCTCCGCCCCGACCTTATCCACAGTCACAATCTCGGCCCGCTCATCTACAGCGGTCTCGCGACCTTCGGCGGTCGCCGGTTGCCACTCATTCAAGGCGAACACAGCCAACTCACCGACGCCGAACGCAGCCCCCGGCGCCTCCGCCAGCGGCGCTGGCTCTACCGCGGGTGCTGCGCCGTTCACACCGTCTCCGCAGGCATGCGCGACGAGCTGCTTTCTCTCGAATTTCCGAGCCATAAAATCACGGCGATCACCAATGGCGTCGACACCTCAAATTTCACCCCCGGCGACCGGGCGCAGGCCCGCGCCTCTCTGGGGTTGCCGCCCGATGCCCAGTGCCTCGGGATCGTCGGCCGCTTCGGCCCTTTCAAACAGCACCTGCAACTGATTGCCGCGTTTGAAGCGATCGCCGCGAAATTCCCGCGGGCCGTTCTCCTCATCGCCGGCAGCGGCGGCAGCGAAGAAGCGTCTGTGATCGCCCGTGCGCGCGCCAGCAGTGTGCGGCAGCGGATTCATCTCCTCGGCTTTCAAGCGGACCCTCGCGCCTGCTTCCACACGCTGGACTTGCTCGCCATCCCCTCGACGAATGAAGGTCTTTCCAATGTCGCGCTCGAGGCAATGGCCTGTGGCGTGCCGGTTCTCGGACGTAATGGGGTTGGTCACGAGCAGATCATCACGGCAGGTGTGGATGGCTGGCTCAGCGAGCTAAACACGGTCGAAAATCTCGCGACTGAATTGACCCGTATTCTCTCCACTCCGAGTCGCCTCGTTGACTTCGGCGCGAGCGCGCGGAAAAGGGTGGTCGAGCATTTCTCGCTCGCCTCGATGACCGACGCCTACGAACACCTCTACCGCACCTGCGCACGGGCGCAGACTTGATGGACCTCATCACCGTCATCCTGTTTTTGGTGGTCTATTACCTGCGGCCGCAGGAATGGTCCGGCGCCTTCTCGACGATCAAATTTGCCCAGATCGTCATGCTCACCGGTCTGGCGGCGCTCTTTTTCCGCCAGCGCGGCTTGCGCCCCAAGGATCTCTTTCAGACCCCACACGACTGGATGGTTTTTGGGTTCTGGTTTTGGATCGTCATCTCGGCCCCGTCGCCTTGGACCGCCTTCAAGGAAAACGCGAACCTCTACATTTTCTACATCGTCATCGTCCAGACGCTCTACTCCATCCCGCGATTGCGCATCTTCGTCGGCTGGTGGACGGGGCTGGTCGTCACGATCGCGGGCCTTGCCATCGTCAGTCGGATGGGCTTCGACCCGCTGGAGAGCCTCGCCATCACCGATGGCCCGATGCGCGGCCGCCTCGTTCTCAATCTCTCGATTTTCAACAATCCCAATGCGCTCGGTCACGCCGTCGTCCCGGGGATCGCGATGATCTACTACTACTATATCTGGAAGCGGCCCATGACGATGCGCCTCGTCGGCACCGGCCTCCTCGTGCTTCCACTTTTCTGCATCTACAGCACCCTTTCCAAGGGCGCGTTTGTCGCCGGCGGCGTGACGATCCTGGCCACGCTCGCCTTTGGCCGGCCGAAGTGGGTGCAGGTCTCGATGCTGGTCGCCGCGCTCATGTTCGGCAGCGGCGCGCTTTATTCGCTGCCGCGCATGCAGGAGCTGAACAAATCGCGGGGCGACGCCGCCATCCAGGGCCGCGTGGCGGCGTTCAAGCACGGCTACAACATGCTCAAGAAAACCAACCATGGCGTCGGCAAAGGCGGCTGGTCGGAAAGCTTCTTCAACGCCAATCGCTATCTCAAGGCGCCGCACTCCAGCTACGTCATGATCGGCGCGGAACTCGGCTACGTCGGTCTGTTTTTCCTTTGCGGGATATTCTACTGCAGCCTCCGCACGGTCATGACTGCGAGGACGGAAACACCCGACGAAGAGCGAATACGGCGCATGCTTTTCGTCCTCGTGATTTCCTACCTGGTCTCCTCGTGGATGGTGGATTTCGGCTACCGCCCGACATTCTTCATGTTCACCGCCGCGATCGCGGCTCTGCATCGTCATCTCCACCACATCCAGATCGGAGAACGCGATCCGGAACCAGCGACCGAACCGGACCTGCCGGCCTGGCACCCGCAACTCATCCCCCAACCGGCGCTGGAGCGGGCCTTCGCGGATCGCGGACTCGACACCAAAGTCATGACTCTGGAGCTTCAGCCTCCACCGGAAGCCGAGGCGAAAGTGCTGGCATCGCCCACCTCGCAAATTGCCCGCGGGTGGAATCGGCTCACCTTGTTCGATCTCGCCGCCACTGCCCTCAGCACCTACGCGCTCGTGCGCTTCTGGGCCTACATCATGATGCGCATGTAGCGGCGGCGCCCCCCTGCTCCAGATGCCTCTCTCAACCGTCGCTGCCGCGATTTTCTGGCTCTCCAGCGGCATCCTTTTTTTCACCTTCCTCGGCTACGGCCTCGGTATGAAGGCACTGGCCCGCTGGCGCAACCGGCCACTTTCCTCACCGGCGAATGACGCCCCGCAGCCTTCGGTCTGCGTCATCCTCAGCGCCCGCAACGCCGAGACCGGAATCGTCGCTCGCCTCGAAAATCTCCGGCAAAGCAACTACCCGCCCGACAAACTGCGCATCCTGCTCGTCTCCGACGGCTCCACAGATTCCACCGTCACGCGCGTCGAATCGCTCGGCGACCCGCGCATCGAAATCATCGCGCTGCCGACGAGCGGCGGCAAAGCCCATGCGCTCAACCTCGCCTTCGCACGCAGCACCGCGGAGATCGTCGTCCTCACCGACGCGCGCCAGCAGTTTGCGCCCGACGCCATCGCGCGGCTGGTCCGCCATTTTTCCGACCCGGCGATTGGCGCGGTCAGCGGCGCGCTGGAGATTGCTGCCGCCACCAGCACCGCGGGCGCGGGAGTCGATGCCTACTGGCGTTTTGAAAAGGCGCTCCGAGCTGCCGAGTCCCGCTACGACTCATGCATCGGCTGCACCGGGGCGATCTACGCCGTGCGCCGCGCCTGCTTCCGCCCGATCCCGGCGGATACGATTTTGGACGACGTCGTGATCCCCATGCAAATCGCGCTGCAAAGCCAGCGCGTCATCCACGATCCCGCGATCCACGCTTTCGACCCACAACCGCTCGATCCCCGCTCCGAACAGCGCCGCAAGCAGCGCACGCTCGCCGGGAATTTCCAGATGCTGTTCCGCCACCCGCACTGGCTCAACCCTGCCAAGAATCGCCTGTGGCTTCAGCTCATCGCGCACAAGTATCTCCGGCTAACCGCACCGTTCTGGCTGGTCGCGTGCCTGGTCAGTTCCGCCATCCTTTTCCGCCATCCATTTTACGCGGTCAGCTTCGCCGCGCAGGTCGCGCTCTACCTCCTCGCCCTCCTCGGTCTGGTCGTGAAGCGCGGGCGACTCTTCACCCTCCCGGCTGCCTTCGTCTTCCTTAACATCATGACCCTCCGCGGCGCCTGGCATTACTTTGCCGGCACTTACCAGCGAGGCTGGCGGTGATTACCGGGCCGCGTCATCGGCCAGCGGATACGGGACTGGGCGAGGTTCCGGCAGATCGGGCTCCACCAGCCAGATGGTCCGCCCCGGATAGTTCTTCCACAATTCCCGATCCTCCTGCGGCGCCATTTCCCGCGCCCAGATCACCGGCGCCCGGTTCAAGTCCGCGGCGTTGTAAACCCATTCGCGGTTCGCGTTGTGGGTCTCGCCATACCGCACCATCACGAGATGTCGGCCGGGCCGAGATTCCAGCTCCCGCGCGACCCGCTCGCGGTCCCGGAACCACCCGGTCTCGTTCTTCGTCAACGCCCGGGACCAGACGAGTGGCACCGAGACCACGCCGAGCACCACCACCCAGCGGATCAAGGCCACACCGGTTCCGCGTCCACGCTGCCACGTGCGGACCTGCCGCATGCACTCGATGATCACGAGGACCAAAAGCCCGACACCCGGCGCGGCGTAGTGCGGGAAATTCCCCTGACCCACGAGCAGCGCCAGCACCACCGCGCCCAGCCCCGCCACCGCGACGCGGAACCACCGGTCGCGGCGCCAGCACCACGGCGCCGCCAGGAGCAGCGGAGCCCACAACCCCATCCACAGCCAGCCCTGTCCCTGCGCATGCAACTTCCGCCGAATGCCCTGCACGAGCCCATCGTTGGCCCCGCAGAGTTCGACTTCCCACTTCACGTGCAAGTCCCGGATTTCGCGATGTCGGTAGACCGGCTCCGGCCGCATCGATTCCCACAAAAACAGCGGAGTCACATCGTACTGGTCGCGGTGCTCCGAATAGGCCATCCGCGTCGGGCTGCCCGTCACCCGGTAGTTGTAAAATCCCATCGTCAGCAAGATCAGCGCACCCGCGACCGCCAGCGGCGGAGCACCACGCCGCGCCACTTCCCAAAAGCGGCTGCCGCCTTCCCTCCACAAAAGAAATGCGCCACCCCCGATTGCCACCACGCTCAGCACGAGGCCTTCATACGGGCGGCTGTGCGCGAGGAGAAACAGGCCAAGCCCGACCGCCCAGACTCCGCGCCCCGGCTTCCCGACCATCCGGCGGACCCCACCGCACACGAGCGCCCCGCCAGTCATCGCGACGGCTCCTCCCCAGTAGTTGTAGCCCCAGGTGATGATCTGCGGGTGACACGCCGTGAGCAGCCCGCCCAGCAACGCCCAGCGCGCCGGCAGCCAGCCTTGGAGCATCCAGCAGACAGCCGCGCAGGCCACCCCGATGCTGAGCCATACCGCGAGGAGCGGGTCCGCGAGGAGTTGGCCCACGGCCAGAACCATTCCCTGGGCCGGTGGATATTTTGCCTGATACGTGGGCTGCAGAATGATGTGGATCGATTCGAAATGCGGCCAGGACAGCGGCGTCGGATTGGTCAGACGCCCATGGGCGAAAGTATCGGCGGCAAGCAGGTAGCTGAATTCGTCATGGACCTTGGGCGCCGGGCGCCGGATCGCCGAGGGAGCGGCGCTGATCAGCCCACCCACCACGGCCACCAGCAGGAGGCACAACGCCGGCTGCCGGGCAAGCCGCCGCAGAATACCCGCCGCGCTTCGAAAGAAGCGCTGCCCCGCTCGCGGGAGAACCAGCGCGAGGATCAGCGGGATCGGCAAGAGGAGATAAAACTTGAACTCGGGAGAAGACATTGGCTACTGCACGCTCGCCGCTGCGCGAGGACGGCCGGCATGACTATCCTTCCAACCCCTTCCAAGCCAACTCAATTGCTCCGGCACCACCCCGTCACCTCGCCATGATCAAGGCGCTCGACATCTGGCTGCCAGCCTGGCTCCGCCGCGAGCGCGCTGCGGTGCCGGGCGGGATTCGTCACGTGATGATCGCGGTGTGCGATCATTTTGAACCGCGGCACGGCTCCGACGCCGACGACGCTCAGGCGCGCGTTGATCATTGGCAGCGCGAGTTTCCGAAGATGGCTGCCGAGTTTCGCGACGCTGATGGTGTCGCGCCAAGACACACCTTCTTTTTCCCCATCGAGCAATATGAGCCCGCGATCGTCCGCGGGATCGCCGACCTCTGCCACGCCACCGGCTGCGAGACGGAGATCCACCTCCACCACGAGAATGACACCGCCGAAAATCTCCGCCGCACGCTGGCGCAAGGGATCGAGCGCCTGAGCGGCCATGGGCTGCTTTCGACCGACGACTACGGCGCCACGCGTTACGGCTTCGTCCACGGGAATTGGGCGCTCGACAACTCGCATCCCGAAGGCCGGCATTGCGGCGTGCGCAACGAACTCGCCGTGCTCCGCGAGACCGGTTGCTACGCCGATTTCACCCTCCCCTCCGCGCCGAATCGCACGCAGACCCGCACGATCAATTCCCTCTACTACGCCCGCGGCACCGGACAGCCGAAGTCCCACGACACCGGACGACGTGTGAGCGTAGAGCAACCGGCAAATCCTGCCGACCACAGCGAACTGCTGATCGTGCAAGGCCCGCTCGCGCTGAATTGGCAGCGCCGAAAATTCGGCGTGCTCCCGCGCATCGAAAACAGCGACCTGACCGGCTCCAACCCACCCACGCTTTCGCGCCTGCAGCTTTGGCTCGATTGCCGGATCGCCGTAGCCGGCAGGCCTGACTGGCTGTTCGTGAAGCTGCACACTCACGGCGCCAAGCCGGCCAATGCGCGAATGCTCCTCGGAGAACCCATGCGCACCTTCCACCGCAGCCTTGCTGAGTTCGCGGCGGCGGATGGAGACTGGCGCTTTCACTACGTCACCGCGCGGGAACTCGTGAATATCGTGCATGCAGCCGAAGCTGGTTGTTCCGGCAATCCGGGCGAGTTCCGCGATTTTCGCTATCGTCAGAACCGCACGGTCAGCCCTTCCGTGAATGTCGTGGAGTCCCGCCATTGAAACTGCTCTTCGTCTCGAATTTATTTCCCGACGAAGCGCAGCCGTGGCGCGGGCTGGATAACTCCACGCTGCTCCACCATCTGGCAGACCACTGGGAGATTCGTGTGCTGGCAATCCGCTCCACACTCCCTTGGCAACGCCTCACCTGGCGACCACGAACCGCTGACGCCGCGCTCCAGCCGCGCTACCTGCCGAGCCTGTATGTGCCGAAGTTTGGCAGCCGCTGGAATCATCGCTTGATGGCCGGCGCGCTGCGAACGCCCATGCGCGAAATACGCCGCGAGTTCGCCTTCGATGTCGTCCTCGGTTCATGGATTTTCCCCGACTGCTGCGCCCTCGCCGAACTCTCACCGGAACTCGCCTTCCCGTTCGTAGCGATCGCCCAGGGTTCCGACGTGCATCAATATCTGCGCGTGCCCGCGCGGCGCCGAATCATCCTCGATCGACTCCCTCGCGCCCGCGCCATCGTCACCCGCAGCGGCGAACTCGCCCGCCTGCTCATCGAAGCCGGGCTGCCTGCCGAACGCACGCGTCCCATCTACAACGGCATCGACTTCGCGTGCTTCAAACCGGGCGACTCGCTCGCTGCTCGCCGTGAGTTGGGCCTGCCGGAAAACGGGCGCGTCATTCTTTTCGTCGGAAACTTCTACGACATCAAAAATCCCGGACTGCTCGTCGAGGCGCACGCCCGCTTGTGTGCGGACCCCGATCTCTCCGACTGTCGGCTCGTCCTGATCGGCGGCGGGCCGCTCGCCGACGCCTTGCAACAAAACGCCGCACACCTCGGCACATCCGACCGCGTGGTCTTCGTCGGCCGCAAGGACGCGCCCGCCGTCGCCCGCTACATGCAGGCTGCGGATGTGCTCGCCTTGCCGAGTCGGAATGAAGGTGTGCCCAACGTCATCCTCGAAGCTTTCGCCTGCGGCCTGCCCGTTGTAGCCAGCCGCATCGGCGGAATTCCCGAGGTCCACAACGCCGCGGAGTTGGGCCGTCTTTTCGCCGAGGGAAACCTCGATGCACTCACCGAAGCACTGCGCTCGGTCCTGCAAACCCCGCCAGCTCGCGATCGGATTTGCGCCCACGCGCAGCAGTTTTCGTGGGAACGCACGACGACAGCTTACGACAAACTCCTGCGCCAAGCGGTGTCATGAAAATCCTCTACCACTTCCGCACGCAAGGCACCGGCGCGGAGGGCGTGCACATCGCGGGCGTGGCCGGCGCTTTCACCAAGCTCGGACACGAAGTCACCTTCTCCAGCCCCACGGGCGTGAACCCCGGCCAATCCGCCGGGGCCAATCCATTCGGCGAGAAGAAGCAGCGTAGCCTCCTCAGCCGCCTCGCCACGAAAGCACCGGGGCTGATCTTCGAGTTGCTGGAGATCGCCTACAACCTCGTGAGCTTCATGCGCCTGCGCTCGCGATTGGCTCGCGACTCGTACGGTCTCATCTATGAACGCCACGCGTTCTTCCTCTGCGCGACGGCCTTTCTCGCTCAGCGCCACGGGATCCCGCTCGTCGTGGAAGTGAACGAACTGGCCGGCGACGAGCGCGTCCGCGCGACCCCTTGGCTCGCCCCGCTCGCGCGACTCACCGATCGGCTCACCTTCCAACGCGCGAGCTTGATCGTCGTCGTCTCGCCACATCTGCGACGGCGCATCGAGGCGCTCGGCGTGCCCGCGGAGAAGATCCTCGTCCTGCCCAACGCCGTCAGCGAAGAGTCGCTCGAAACGCCCGCCGACGGTGCTGCCATCCGTGAGCAATTCCGATGCAAGAATGCGCTGATCATCGGCTTCGTCGGTTGGTTCGTCGCGTGGCATCGGCTCGACTTGCTGCTCGCCGAATTTGCCAGACTGGCCGCCGCCGAGCCGCGATTGCGCCTGCTCCTCGTCGGGGAAGGACCGCTGGCCGAGGCTCTCGCCGCGCAGGCCCGGGAGCTCGGATT
>Ga0163144_10004514_pt1 | contig 31309 bp, 16 predicted proteins | sample OliLak19BULKMAT1_FD_123175 | JGI IMG/M metagenome (GOLD analysis project Ga0163144, IMG submission 123175) | Freshwater microbial mat bacterial communities from Lake Vanda, McMurdo Dry Valleys, Antarctica - Oligotrophic Lake LV.19.BULKMAT1 | ecosystem: Environmental > Aquatic > Freshwater >... | reverse complement strand
TCCGGTCCGTTCGCGTCGTGGATACATCGGCACATGGTGCGGGCGACGGGACCAGCGAGCTGCGTGCTTGAGGATCGCATCGAGTATGCGATTCTGCTGGGGCGGCTCGGAGAGCTGATTGCGGGCTGGCATGCGCGGAAGAAACTGAAACGGATGTTTGATTATCGGCATGATGCGACCATCTCGGCGCTACAGGCATCGAGGAGTAACCGTGGCCAGTGACATTCCGCGAACAACTCTGAACCAGGCGTGGATGCGTCGCTGGCTCGTGGCCGCTGGTGCCTACAACGTTGTGTGGGGGGCCGCGATGGTCCTTGCGCCGATCTGGACGCTGAAGATGTTGGGTGTGTCGCCACCGACCACGGAGTTGTGGCCGCAGTTGTGGGCGTGCATTGGGATGATCGTGGGTGTGTATGGGCTGGGCTACTTGATCGCCGCTCGGGATCCGGTGCGACATTGGCCGATCGTGCTGGTGGGCCTGCTGGGAAAGATGTTTGGTCCCATCGGCTTTGTCGACGCGGCGATGCGAGGCCAGCTCCCGTGGTCGATGGGCGTGACGATCCTCACGAACGACCTGTTGTGGTGGATTCCGTTCTCGATGATGCTGTGGCACGCCGCGCGGGTTGCGCAGCCGTCGCCGCCCGCTGGGGAGGTCTCTGTCGACGCGGCGCTGGATGGGCTGCTCGATGACCAAGGCCGAGCGCTTCGCGCTCTAACGGACGATCGGCACACACTCGTGGTGCTACTCCGACATTCTGGCTGCGCATTCTGCAAGCAGACGCTTTCCGATCTCGCGAGGCAGCAAGCCGATATCGAGAAGGCTGGTGTGGGCCTTGCGGTGGTGGGCATGACGGCGTCGTCCGAGGGGCTTCGTGCACTCGGCCAGCAGCATGGACTCACCTCAGCGACCTGGTTCGCGGATACCGATCGGCTGCTGTACCGGGCCATGGAGCTAGGGCGCGGATCGTTCCTCCAGCTCTTTGGTCCGCGTGTCTGGTTCGGTGGTGTGCTTGCCGCTTTGCGGGGGCACGGCATCGGCAAACTTGAGGGCGACGGTTTTCAGATGCCTGGGGCATTCGTGATCCATCGTGGCCGCGTGGTTCGCGCATACCGCCATGCCACCGCGGCCGATCGCCCGAACCTCAAGGAGTTGGCGTGCCCGATCAACTAGTAGCATTGATCCCGATAGCCCATGCCAGCGCGACGTGGTTCATGGTCGGACTGATCTGGTTCGTCCAGATCGTGCATTACCCGATGATGGGAGTGGTCACTGCCGACGCATGTCCGGCATTCGAGAAAGCCCACCAGCGGCGAACGACATTGATTGTCGGGCCGGTGATGCTCTTGGAAGCTGGTTCTGCGCTGCTGCTCGTCCTAACGCCGCACGCACAGTTCGTCGGCATGCCGATGGGATGGATCGGCTTGGCTCTTCTCGCTCTCATTTGGGTCTCGACCTGTGCCGTGCAGGTTCCCCTGCACGCCAGGCTGGCATTGGGCTTCGACAGAGCAGTGTGGCACCGGCTCGTGGCTTCAAACTGGTTGCGGACGATTGCTTGGAGCGTTCGGGGGATCATTGCTCTCGTGTTGTTGAGATAGGCATGTGGCATTGGGATGAGCCGGGCACAACCCGTCCCACAAACAAGGAAAGATACATTATGAAGGATCAAAAGTGTCTCGTCATCGGTGCAGCAGGGGGTATCGGTCGAAGGCTCGTAGAGCTGCTCCATCGTGACGGCTGGTCTCTGGTTCTCGCGGGCCGGACACTGGACGCGCTCAAGGAAGTGGCCGCGACATGCGCGGGTCAGACGGCTGTTGTGGACGCGCGGGACTTTGACGCGGTAGACGCGGTGTTTCAAACCCACCCCGGCATAACCGGAGCGGTGAATCTGGCTGGGTCGATCCTGCTCAAGCCGGCGCATCTGACGACGATGCAGGACTTTGACGAGACCATCGCGCTGAATCTTCGCACGGCATTCGCGCTCACGAGAGCGGCGGGCAAGCACATGAAGAGCACCGGCGGGAGCGTGGTGCTGATTTCGTCGTGCGCGGCGGGGATCGGACTACCGAATCACGAGGCAATCGCCGCGGCGAAGGCGGGAGTGGAGGGGCTTGTGCGTGCGGCCGCGGCAACGTACGCGGGGGCTGGCATCCGTTTCAATGCGGTTTCACCCGGGCTCGTCGCCACGCCAATGGCCCGGCGGATCACCGAGAACGAGGGTGCCCTGAAGGCATCGGTCGCGATGCACCCAATGGGGCGGATCGGACAACCAGCCGACGTCGCGCGGGTGATTATGCTTCTGCTGAATCCAGACAACGACTGGATCACAGGTCAGGTGTTGGGTGTAGATGGTGGACTATCTCGAGTGAAATCCCGATAGGGTGCGAAGCACTCGCTGAGAGCACACACTGCGCGTTGTGGCGGGCGACGGCGTTCGTCAGATGCACGTCGCTCGGCTCAAGCCCAGTCGCCTCCAGAAGCGTTCGAAGGTTTTGGTTGGTCGGATTATTCCCGGGCAGCCATGAAGGAAACTCGACCGAGCATTTCTCCAAACCAGCAGGATCTTGACCGACGACCAAGAGCCGTGGTTTGCAAGACGAGAGTTGCTCGCCTCGCCATTTGAGGTGTGCGCAAGTAGACGGATGTTCGCAGCCTCTGGGATTGCTCATGCTGGGGCAGCGGGCGCACGATCTGCAAGCCTGAACAAGTTGGTCGTAGGGAGTAGGGGCGGTTTCGATTCTTGATTCAAGCTATCCCCGCCGCGCCGACAGTGATGCCATCCATATCGAGGCAGGCGCAGTTCATCTGGAGGTGAACGCCGGCTCCGCAGAACTGCGGTAGTTCTGGGTGCCGATTGCATAGGCCAGGCGCCATTGCTCGCGGAGCACACGCTGGGCCTCGCGGAAACTGGTGGCTGGGTCGTAGATGTTGGTGGATTCTGAGAGGAGCCCATTGAGCTCGACGACGAGTCCAACAGGGCGTGCGGCGGTACATGTGCTCAATCACGCCCGAGCTGCGGTGGAGCCACCTCTCGTGCACCAACAAGTGGTCCCAGCATTCCGAGTTGGCAATGCAGCGCATCAGTATGAGAAAGGGCCTGGAGGGTCCTGTCTCGAATCCTGATACCATCCTCTAGGAGGTGCAGCATTCCGACATTCACATCCAGTTCGGAGATCGGAGCGAGCGCGGAGGCGGTGTTCGCGTGGCATCGGTCGCCGGGTGCGCTGAAAGCGCTGATTCCGCCGTGGGAGCGGGTGGAGGTTGAGAAGGCGCCCGCATCGCTCGGTGATGGCGAGACGGCGGTGCTGGTCATGCGGATGGGTCCTTTGAAGCTGCGGTGGGTGGCGCGGCATCGCGACTATATCGATCGCGGCCCGGAGGGCGGAGAGTTTACTGATGAGCAGGTGTCGGGGCCGTTTGCCTCGTGGGTGCACCGGCACATCGTTCGGGCGACGGGGCCGGGCAGGTGCGTGCTTGAAGACCGGATTGAGTATGCCCTGCCGCTTGGCTGGGTGGGCGAGCGGGCGGCGGGGTGGCATGTTCGCCGAAAGCTGCGGAAGATGTTTGAGTTTCGCCACCGGGCGACACGCGATGCGGTGCTTGCAGAGTTGGCCGCGGGCGAGAAGCGGGGGGGCTGAGCTCACGCGGAGATGCCGCGGTGTCGTCAACCGAGCCTGCGAACAAGAATATCGAACGGCACAAGCATGAGCGCGAGGGCGAGGAGCCAGGGCCAGAGGCGGAGCTGCTCGGTGCTGCGGCGTTCGGTGAGCGCGAGCGTGGCCTCGCCGGTGCGGGAGACCTGTCCGGAGCCGAGGGAGCGGATCTCCTGGAGCGTGGCCTGATCGACGCCGAGCGTGCGGAACTCGGGCGAGAATGAATAGACATAGCCGAAAGGGACCGCCGCGCTTTCGGCGGCTGGGTTCTCGCCGGCGGGGGGGAGTCGCCAGGCGAACTGGTGCGACCGGCCAAACTCGCCCTGCGGGACGGTCGCGGTGTAGAGACCGGGGGAATCGCGGCGGACGGGCACGGAGTATGGCCGCGAGCTTGCATCGAAGGCGGTCAGCTCGAGGGCGCGATCGGTGACGAAGTTGCCGGAGTTGTCGCGGAGATCGGCGGTGAGGTGGACGCCATCGTCGCGGGCTTCGTGGGCGACTTCGACGGAGACGTCTTTCAGGAGATCGCGTCCGGCGACGCTACGGACGAGCTGGGCCCAGAACTTGGCGAAACCTTCCCAGCGGATCCAGTCTTCGGCCCAGCGGGGCTTGGTGTCAGAAGTGAACGCCGCGGCGCGGCCGAGGCCGCTGCGCCACTTGGCGAGGATGGGATCGCCGGCATCGGAGATGAGGATGGTCTTGGCGGTGTCGCGCGCGGTGGTGGCGACGTAGCCGCCCAGGGGAGGGAGATCATCGCCGTCGAGTTCGAGCAGTGATTCGTCATCGGCGATCTGGGAAGTGGTGACGAGCCGCTCGATGAGCATGCTGTTGGAGGCGCGGAGGGCTTCGCGCGTGAAGATCTGGGGGATGCTGTAGAAGTCGTTGGTGAAGTAGGCTCTTCCGCCGCCGGCCTGGGCGATCTGCTCGAGGAGCTTGATGTCGGCGCCTTCGCCGATGCCGATCGTCGAGATGGAGATGCCCTCGGAGGCCATGAGCCCGGCCATGTCGGGATAGCCAAAGCCCTGGGTCTGGCCGTCGGAGAGGATGATGACGTGCTTCTTGCGGGCGTTGCTCTCCTGGAGCATCAGCTGGGCTTCTTCCAGGCCCGGGTAGAGGAACGTGCCGCCGCCGGCCTCCAGCGTCGCGATTCCACCGTTGATTGTGGCGCGATCTCCCGCGGCGGTGAGGGGGAGGACCACCTCGGCTTCGCTATCGAATCCGACGATACCGATCTGATCGCGCGGGTTGATGGCCTCGGCGGTAGCGGTGGCGGCACGCTTGGCGAGCTGCATCTTCACGCCGTCCATGCTGCCTGATTTGTCGATAACGAGGGCGATGGCGATTGACGGCCGGTTGAGATCCTTCTGGATGGGCATGAGAACAGGAAGGACTTCCTCGATGGGCGTGTTGAAATAGCCGCCGAGGCCGAAGCTCTGGTCGCCGCCGAGCATGATGAACCCGCCGCCGAAGTCCTGCACATAGGTACGGATCATCTGCATCTGCCGGATGGTCATGCGGTCGGCGGGGACGTTGCTGAGGATGAAGGCGTCGTAGCCGAGCAGATCGTCGAGCGAGCGTGGAACGCCGGAGGCGGGACGGGAATCGACCTGCACGCCTTCGAGGCCGAGGGCACTGCTGAGGTAGGACTGCTGGGCTTCATCCGAATCGACGTAGAGCACGCGGAGCTCGCCGGGGACGACCGCGACGGCCTTGACGCGATTGTTCTCGACGCGGGTGTCCTGCTCGGCTCTGACGGCGACATCGATGGTGTGGAAGCCCTTGCCGCGGAAGTAGAGGCCGGGAATCGTGAGCGAGTTCTCGCCGACTTTGAGCTGTCGCGACTCTTCGGCAATGGCAAAGCCGTCGCGGTAGATGATGATCTTGGCGGGGGTAGCGACGGTGCTCGCGATGCGGAGATCGGCGGAGAAGCCCTGATTCACGCGGATGCCGGTGGGCAGGGTGAGCTCCGCCGCGGCGACCTCGGGGGGCATGGGCTTGTCGAGGGCGACGGTGTGGACAGCATACCCGGCGGTTGCCGCCTGCTCGAAGCTGGCCTTCCAGTCGCCTCGGTTGAAGTTGGCGTCGGTGAGAAGGTAGATGGTCTTGGCCTCGCCAACCTCGCCGGAGTTGATCGCAAGGCGAATCGCGGAGCGTGCATCGGAAGACTCGCCGACGACCGCGGTGCGGAACTCGGAGATGGCGTCGATGCGTTTGCGGAGCGAGTCTCTTGCGGGGTCGGTTGCGCGATCAGAGGAGAGGCGGGCAAGCTCGGTGTTGAGCGCGGGGAGGGCTGATTCGTGCAGGATCGAGTCGCGATGTTCATCAGTCCATGAGTCCCATGACCTTTGACGATCGATGAGCGTGCGGGGCTGGTCCGCAAAGAGGATGACGCTGGCGTGATGGCCTTTGCCGACGGCCTCGCGGGCGAGGCGATCGATATCGGCCATTGCGCTGTCGAGATTTTCCTTGCTGACGCTGCGGGAGACATCGAGCACGAAGAGCACGTGCTGTGAGCCGGTCTGGCGGACGAAGATGGGGCGAGAGAGCGCGGCGAGGAGGCAGGCGATGACGACCAGCCGCAGGGCGAGGCTGATGGCGCGGCCGGACGGCCCCATCTGCGCGTAGCTCTGGCGCCAGAACCACCACACCCACAGCAGGAGGGGCGGCAGCGCGAGCCAGATCCAGGCGGCCTCCATGCGCATGCGCTACTCCGTCCACCTGAAGTGATAAGTGAGCCACTCGAGCACGACGGCGAGCGAGGCGAACATGGCGAGCATGAGCCAGGGCATGCCCCCGAGGAGCCGACGGGAAAGGCCGAGCTTTGCGGCGTGGTCCTCCGTGGCGTTAACGGGGGCGATGCGCGACTCGGCGGCATCGCCGATGTTCATCGCGGCGAAGGCGGCATCGTCTCCAATCTCGAGCCGTACCGCGCCGGTGTGGTGGGTCTGGGTGAGGGCGAACGAGCCGTTGACAACCGGGACGCTGGATTCCTGCGTGGTTCCGCCGCGGAGGAGCGTGAGCTTGGCTTCGGTCGTGCCGGCGGGGAGGGCGCGGGAGGGACGGATAGTCTCGCCGAGGCGATACGCGGGGCGCAGCCAGGAGGGCGCATCCTCGTGCATGAAGGAGACGGTGTTGCGGAGCAGGAGGGGGAAGGCGTTGCGGAAGGGAAGATCGCTGTCGAGGACATCGAACGTGAGAAGCAGGGTCTGCCGTTCGGGCTGCTCGATGAGCGCGATGAGCGGATCGCCCTCTGCGGAGTGCGCGAGCACGCGGCCGGGCTGACGGAGCGTGATGCGTTTGGCCTTGGCGAGCCGCGAGCCCTGGAGCGAGACGTGCTGCATCAGCGGGTGGGCGCGAGGCGCGAGGTGGATCTGCGGGGAGGCGAGCGCCTCGCCAGCGGGGGAGCCGAGTTCCGCGGGGCAGGCGTTGACGACCATGAAGCGGCCCACGGCGGGCAGGGCGTCTGGAGCCCAGCCGTTGAAGATGACCAGGTCGGGTCGTTTGAGGGAAGAGTCCGGCGCGGCCGCCGCGGCAGAAGCGGCTGGGTATTGCTCGGGCGTGAGCGTGAGGCTCTCTTCGGCCCAGACAAGCGGGTCCATGGAGGCGAGGGCCTGCTCGAAGAAGAAAGCGCTGTCGGTGGGCGTGACGAGCCAGACGACCGCGGGGCGGATTGGCTCGAGAATGGCGAACGCTTCGTTGTCGACGGCGAGAGCATCGGCGCGGTCGAGCGATGCGCGGAGAACGCCGCCGGCGGGGGCGTCGATGACGATGGACTTTTCCCAGGTCCCGCCGGGTTCGGCGGAGACGAGCTCAACAGAGTCGGTTCTTCCGTCGATCTCGAGGGTAACCTGGGTTTCGAGGGGCTCATCGGAGGCGTTCACAACACTGATGAGGGCGTGGTAGTTTCCGTTCTGACGGTGGGCGCGGACGGCGAGCTGACCGATGCCGGCGTTGTCGTGGGTTGTACCGATGGGCCAGTGGATGAGGCGGTCATCGGCGGCGGTGAGGGGTGCAAGTTCGCCCGCCGCGCCGTCGGAGATGATCACGATGCAGGGATCCTGCTTGCCGGCGATGAGCTGGGAGGCGAGCTCGATGGCATCGTGCAGCTTGGCGGCGCCGGAGAAGGGCTCGACGGCGTCGCCGGCGCGTCGGATGGCGGCGGTGTCGAACGTCCAGGGCTGGAGTACCCGGGGCTCGCGGCCGGCCTCAATGAGCATCCACTCGTCGGTGACGGGTCTGTTTCCGCTGATCTCACGGAGGGCCTGCCGCGCCAGGTCAAAGCGTGTGCGGCTCTCGCTGGCTGGTTCGACCGCCTGCATGCTGGCGGAGTTGTCGATGATGACGGCGATGGCGCGTGGCTTGATCCGTCCGAGGGAGAAGATGGGGTTGCCGATGGCCAGGACGAGGCAGATGACGATGATGAGCCAGAGCAGCATCGAGAGCAGCCGCTTGAGGCGATCAAACAGGGAGTGGACGCGAGTCTTGCCGGCGAGCGCGAGCCAGAACTCCAGCACCGGCACGGTGGCGGCTCGACGCTTGATCTTGAGGAGATAGAGCGCCACCACGGCGCCGCCGATGACCAGAAACCAGAGCGCCATCGGCGCCAGCAGCATCATGCCAGCAGCCTCCCGTGCTGCAGCACATGGCGAACAAACTCATCGAACTCGACATCGGTGTCGGTCAGATCGAACCCGATTGAGGAACGCATCGCGTACTTGCGGAGGTCCGTCGTGAACGCCTGGAAGGCGGTCTTGTACCGCTTGAGCATGGAGTCGGTGATGGTGAGATTGGTCTCCTCACCGGTTTCGGCATCGTGGAGGCGCAGCTCGCCGCGGAGCGGGGGATTGCGCTCCCATGGGGACACGACCTGTACAACGTGCACCTGGTGCTTGGCAAAGCGGAGACGATCCAGGCCTGCGCGGGCCTTCTGCAGGCCGTAGAAGTCGGAGATGATGACGACGATGCCCGGTCGGCGGACGCGGGAAACGAACATCTGCGCCGTCTTCTCGAAGCCGGTCTCGGCGCCGATGGTCATGTCCTCCATGAACTTCATCAGCCGCATGACCTGACCCTTGCCGCGCATGCGCTCCAGGCCGGTTCGCAGATCGGTATCAAATGGGAGGATGCTGGCGCTGTCCATGTTGCCAAGGCCGATATATGCGAGCGCGGCGGCGATGCGGCGTGCATGGTCGAACTTGCTGGGGTCGCCGAAGTCCATGGACGCGGAGCGATCCAGCAGGACCCAGAGGTCGAGCTCCTCTTCCTGGCGGAAGAGCTTGATGTACAGCTCGTCCAGCCGGGCGAAGGCCATCCAGTCGACGCTGCGTGGGTCATCGCCGGGGGAGTACTCGCGATAGTCCTTGAACTCGATGCTTGCGCCCTTCTTGATACTCGGCCGCGCGGCGGAACGCCGGCCTCGGACAAGCTGGCGCGCGATCAGGTTCAGGGTCTCGAGCCTTTGGAGGAAGGAGGGATCGAAGAGCGGGCCTTTGGATGCGCGCGGTCGACCGCCGACGGGGCTTTGGCCCATAACCGGAAGATCGGGCTTTGAGGAGACAACGCTCACGCGCCGGGAATCCTTGGGAAGCGGGCGAGGAAGTGGCGAGGGGGACTCAGGCCGCGCGGACCGCGGCGGGCTCCTTCACGGATTCGAGGAGGCTCTTGAGGACGGCATCGCTGGTGATGCCCTCTGCTTCGGCCTCGAAGCTGCGGATGATGCGGTGGCGGAGCGCGGGGGGCGCGACTTCGCGAATGTCCTCGCAGCTGATGGTGTAGCGATCATCGAGAATCGCTCGCACCTTGGCGCAGAGAATGAGGGATTGCACGCCACGGGGGCTGACGCCGAAGCGTACGAAGCGACGGGTCATGTCGGTGGCGTGTTCGCTGTGCGGGTGCGTGCCCAGGGCGATGCGCGCGGCGTAGCGCTGGACAAACTCCGCGGCCATGACCTGTCGCACGGTTGCCTGCATGTCGATGATCTGCTCGCGGTTGAGTACCGGCTTGAGCTGGGCGTGTTCATCGCCGGTGGTGCGGCGGATGATGCCAAGGAGCTCATCTTCCCCCTGTGGACGGACATCGATCTTGTAGATGAACCGGTCGATCTGAGCTTCGGGCAGCGGGTAGGTGCCTTCCATCTCGATGGGGTTCTGCGTGGCGAGCACCCAGAAGGGGTCGGGGAGCTTGTGGGTGGTGCCGCCGACGGTCACGCGGCCTTCCTGCATGGCCTCGAGCACGGCGGACTGGGTCTTGGGGGTTGCGCGGTTGATCTCGTCGGCGAGCACAAGGTTCGAGAAGATCGGTCCCGGCTGGAAGCGGAAGGAGCGGCCGCCCTTGTCATCGGTGTGGATGATGTTGGTGCCGGTGATGTCCGCGGGCATCAGGTCGGGCGTGAACTGGATGCGCTGGAAGTCCATCTGCGTGGCTTCGCCGATCGTCCGGACGAGCAAGGTTTTGCCCAGGCCCGGCACGCCTTCGAGCAGGACGTTGCCGCCGGCCATCATGGCGGTAAGGACCTGATTGATGACCTCGCGATAGCCGACAATCCGCTTGCCGATCTCCTCGCCCAGAAGCCCGTAGTTGCGTCGGAAGAGTTCGACGCGTTCTTTGCTCAACTCGCGATGCATGAAGTGGTCCTGTGGCCGGAGCGGTCCGGCGCTCGTTGTGGACAGTGGGAAGGGCTGACGATTGGTGTGGGCGAGATCAGGGAGCGGGATCGGGGGCCGCGGGGTCGGCCGGGTGATCGGTGGCGGCGGGCTCCTTGGGGCGGATCGACTTGAAGTACTTGCGGAGATACTCGCGCTGGGAGACGGGCACAGAGTCAAGATCGAGATCGGCCTCGGCGAGCTGGACGAACTCGGCGAACAGCTCTTCGTAGCGCTTGGTGCTGCGGGCTCGTTCATCCGGGGAGACGACCTGGAACGACGTGCTGTCTCCCTGTGTCTCCATGGTGTCGGTCATCTCGCCGACTCGCTTCTCATCGTTCTTGCTGAGGTCTCCGCCATCCCACTTGGCCATGGAGCCCCAGCCGGCCTTGAGGCCGCCGCGGCCGGCCCGGTTGCCGGGCTTGTCACCGGGTTTGTCGCAGAAGCCATTGCCGTCCTCGCACTCGGAGCAGCCCTCGCCGCAGCCTTCGCACTTCTTCTGGTTCATGCGGCGCTTGAGGTCATCGAGCATGCTCTTGCGGCGGGACATGTTGTCGGAACGCTGGTACTTGCCGGCGTTGTTCTTCATCTGGTCCGCCATACGTTTGAGCGCCTCGGCGAGTTCCTTCTTGTTCATGCGGGAGGCCGCGTTTGAGGCGCCCTGGCATTCCTGCTCGAGTTCCTGATCGGCTTCGAGCTCCTTGGCGAGCTGCTCGAGGTCCTGCGCCATGGCCTCGAACTCTTCGGCATCGAGGGCGAGTTCGGAATCGTTGAGCTTGCTGGCGAGGGAGCGGAGCTCCTCGGAAGCATTCTGGTATTCACCCTGCTGCATCTTCGCGGCAAACTGTTTGAGCGCGGCACTCTTGGACATCGCCTTCGCGGCCTTTTTCAGCGAGAGCTCCCTTGGGCTGATCTCGCGGCGATCGCGCTCCACTCGTTCGCTGAGCTTGGCGATCTCTTTGAGTGCATCACGCTTGTCCGGATTCTCCTTGAGCAGCTCGGCCAGGCGCTCGAGTTCTTTCTGCAGTTCTTCCTCTTCGGGAGTCAGAGGCTTTGGGAGCTGCGCGAGCTCCTTGTCGAACTCTTCGGCGATCTGCTGCCACTGCTCAGGGCTGATCTCGGGAACCTGGGCCGCGGCGGCCTGGAGCTTGGGCTGGGGCAGGAGCAGGAGCATGGCTGCCAGGAGCGCGACCGGGGCCACCAGCCAGCGCGCCGAGCGGGGAATGCGGAGGGGCAGCGCGGCCGCGGCGGGTGTGTGGCGGACGTGGAGCAGCGCATCCTCGACGATCAGGCTTGCGCGATCCTTGTGGTGATCATTCATCAGCTGGAGCGCGCTGGCAAAGCGATCCTTACCCTGGCCTGCGGCGTCGAGCGCGCGGGCCAGCGCGAGGTCGTTGATCGGCATGAGGGCCCCGGCGATTGCGCCGGCAAGGGTGAGCGCGGCGGCGGTGAGGGCCGCGGCAAGAAGCAACTGCGGAACATCCGCCGGGCCTACGAGCCACATCATCAGCACAGCGAGGCAACCTGCTGCGCCGCCGATCAGCAGGCCGTGCACTCCCCAGCGGAGCGTGTTGAGCGTTCGCTGCCTGCGGCGCAGGCCGGCGAGGAGATGGGCGACGGTCGCGGCGGATTCGGTCCCAATCATTTGATCAACTCCTGGGTCTTGGCCGCCAGAGCGTGGGTGGGGTACATGTAGATGGCCTGACGGGCAAGGCTCTGGCCGAACTGCTTCTCGCCTGCGCCGTTGGCCGCCATGGCCGCATAGAAGATCGTCGGTGCGCTGTACGTCCCCATGGAAACACCGGCTCCGTCGTTCCGCTGCGACACCCGCCATGCGTCGAGCGCTTCGCGATGCCGATCCAGCTTGTATAGCCAGTGTACCGCAAGGCTCCCGGTAGGGTCGCAGGCGGGATCGAGGTTCTGGGCGGCGGTGAGGGAGGCAAAGGCCTTGGCAAAGTCCGCCCCATAAGCATCGGAGGCATACAGACGAGCAAGCTGGAGCAGGGGGGCGGCATCGGTGGGCCGGTCCTTGGCATCGGCGCTGATCATAGCTTCGAGTGCGGCGGCTGTTTGGGCTGATTCTGCGGACATTCCGGCAAGGTGCTGCTCGCGCAGCTTTGCCTGGAGGAGGGGCGTGTGGTCGCGTGGGTCGGCCTGCTCGGCGATCTCAAGATCGAGCAGACGGGCAGCGTGGGCGTGCAGGCCGTGTCGCTGATAGGCAGAGCGGATCGCGTCGATGGTGACATCCTCCGGGCGAACCTTGGGGTCGTACCGCACGCCCACCGACGAGGCGACTGCGGCGATGGAACCGAAGTTCCCGCCGGGGGAGAATGAAGCCTGGGAGTTGCTGTATCGGCGATTGAAGGATGCGTACATCGCCTGTTGCATGGCGAAAAAATCCATGCCGTAGCTGAAGGAGTCGAATGAACCCATCGGTAAGGAGCCGGCTGTCACGCCCGGACGGCCACGGTGGCGGTTGGGCGTCTCGGTGACGCTTGCCGCGAGCAGACGCGACTCGATTGCATCGGCTTGGGCGTCGCGACCGGCAGAGCGGAGCGCCATGAGCCGGGCGATGTCGATGTCGTTGCTCATGTTTGACCCGACACGCTGGGCCGCGGCGAAGATGCGCTCGAGTCGCGGGAAGTCCTTCTGCTTGTAGCATGCCCAGACGTAAAGATTGAGCTGCGGGCAGGAGGTGATGCGCTCGGGTTCGTACGCGCTCTCGACGAGATCGATCACCTTCTGTGCGTTTTTCTTTGCCTCGTAGTAGGGCAGCAGTTGCTGGAAGGTGCGTGTTGTTCCCCAGCCGGGGCCGACCTGCTTCTCAGCGGCGAGGAGTCGTCGTTCGACTGTGGGTTCCAGGAGCGCGAGTTCCCACAGTTGTTCGGCCTCGCCCTGAATCAGCGAGCGGTGATCAGGGGACGTGTAGGCATCGGTGAGCGTCGCCATCAGCGCGAAGCGGATGCGATTGGATTCCTGAGATGCGCTGCTGTAGCCGTAGTACCAGCGCCACGGATCGCGTGTGGAACTTCCCAAGTCCGGCGTATCGGACGCGGCGAGCGAGGCAAAGATCGCATCGGCGCGGCGGAGCCGCCAACGGGAGGCATCGCTGTCGTTCCCTGCGGCCGCCGCGGAAGCACCGGCGATTTCCCACTCCGACCTTCCGAAGCGTGTGTTGGCGCGTGCATACTCCGCCGCGAGCACATCGGCTCTGCCGGCCGACCAGAGGGACTCGCGAACGGCGGCTTGCCAGTCGCTTGAAGGGAACTGGGAGGGCCTGCGGTAGGAAGAGGACCTTCCTGCGGATGATCGCATCTGCGAGAAGTACGCACCGTACTGCTGCTGGCCGTAGGGATCGCCGCCTTGATTGTCGGAGATCATGCGGGCCTGCTGTCGCAGGGCCTGCCCCAGTTCCTCTGCCTTGCCGGCCCGGGCGAGCAGGGCCGTGTGCAACTGCAGGTGCGCGGCGTGAAGGGGCTCATACATCATGGTCGCGGGGGTGTCGCCGCGCTGCGAGAATGCGTCCGAGAGCTGGATGCTCTGCGACCCACTCATCGCGACCTGATTCATTCCCCAGCGGCTTGCCTGGGCGATTGCACGCTTGGCGACGCGCTGGAGCGGGGGCTGGTCAGCCGTGTACCAGAGGGCGAACCGGCGCGGCGCGAGCCACTCCAAGAGCGCCGCGTTGGCATCGGTTGCGACGGCGTTGTTTCCCGACAGTTCCGCGGCGAGTACGAGCCCGCGAAGCGCCTCGACCGAGGGGCTCGCCTGCTTGGAGAGCTGGGTGAACGCGGCGAGGCCCTCGCGCGGGCCACGGGTGATCAGCGTGAGCAGCGCGGCATCGGCCGGCCGCGCGGCTGAAGGAGAGATCGGAGCGTTGCCCGATCCGGCAAGAGCGCAGAGCGAGCGATACCAAACGCTCGCGACATTCAGGGTTTCGGGAGACTTCCAGAACTCATCGGCGGCGAGAGCGAACGCCTTGTCACGCTCGCCGGTGATGACGTACAGGCGCTGCAGAAGGCTTTTTCGGCTTGAGTCGAGATCGTTTGCGGCAAGGCGCTCTTCGAGCGTGGAGATGATCGGGCTCAGACGGTCCATGCACAGGAGCAGCGATGTTGCCTGGTGAGCGACGGGCTCATCGGTGGTGACATCCGGCGAGAGCAGAGGGGTGAGCAGCGCGACGGAGCCGTCGAGGTCTTCCATGGCGAAGCGGACGAATGCCTCGTGGAGCGTCCATCGCTCTGGCGTTTCGGGAGAATCCTTGCGAATCTCGGCGAGCGATTTGAGGGCATCTTCCCACTGCTGCAGCTGGCAGGCGGCGTGGAAGTCTTCCAGCTTCATCGGCAGGTCGTTGGGGCGGGCGGCCTTCCACCCGGCCAGGGACTCGCGGAGATCGGCCCAGCGGCCGCCGCGTTTTTGCATGCTGATGACGAGCTGCGCGAGGCGCGGATCTTCTGGGTTCTGGGCGGATTCCTGTGAGAGGCTGGAGAGGGTGGCCTCGAACTGACCGTGACGCAGGAGCAGTTCGTAGAGCGCGCTGCCTACGGCCTCGCCCATGCCGCTGTCGACCGACTCGTTCGTCCGGCCGTAGTTGTACATCCCGCCGTAGCGGTTGTCGCGCTCGCCGGTTGAATCCCACCGATAGGCCCGGATCAGGAGCTCGATAGCCTCGGAAACTTTTCCTGAATCCGCGAGCATGCCCGCGTACTGGGGGACCATCCGCGCGCCGCCGCCGTACACATTGCCCCCGGACATGAGCGCGAGGCGCATGAGCTCGAGCGCGCGGTCCTTGGCATCCTGATCCCACATCAGCGAGGCCAACTGCGGGAGGCGCGACTCCACGCCGTCGCCGCCGCCGGAGATGAGGTACGAGCGTTCGGCCTTGGCCGAATCGCCGAGCTTGATGTAGATGCTCGGGAGCAGGTCGGCGCCTTGCGACGAGTCCGAGTATCCGTATGACGATTGGTAGTAGCCGCCGTAGCCGGCGGTGGGGGGTGGAGGCTGCATGCCGGCACCCGGCGCTGATTGGCGTGTTCCCGCGGCGGCCTCCTTGAACTGCTTGCCCGCGAGGACGAGCTTCAGCCGGTCGCGATGCTGCGCGATGGTCGTGAGCTTGGAACGCTTCAGGTAGCTCAGCGCGCTCGCGGTCGATTGCCAGTCGCACTTGCGTTGCTGAACCGACGCCCAGAGTGTCCACGCGACAGGATCGTGCGTGCCTGCCTCGATCAACGGGGCCAGAGCGGCCTCGAGTCCGGGCCAATCGCCGGTGAGCGCGGTGAGCATCACGCGATAGTCGCCTGCGCGGTCCTGCGCCTCGGGGCTTGCGAGCAGGGTTGCGATCGCGGGCTCGGCGGAAAGGGCCGCGGCCCACTCGTTGAGCTTCTCAGGGTCGTTCTCGGTTGAGTCATCCCCGTAGCTGTACTGGCGAGGTGTATTGGCGGAGCCAGCGGTCTGGATGAACACCTCGTGCATGTGTGGCAGCATTTCGACAAAGTCGCCTCGCTGGTACATCTGTTCGGCCAGGGACATGCGCACCGAGGAGTTGTCGGGATCGAGCTCGACGGCCCGCGCAAACGCCTTCTCCGCATCTTCGTAGGCGTGCTGCTGCAGGTACAGTTGCCCGAGCCTGACGTAGGTTTCCGAGCGCTGGGCATTGGATCGTTCGGTCCACGCCTGCCTCGCGCCCTCGAAGTCTCCCTTCTCCCATAGAAGGCGACCGAGCTCTTCTCTGGCGAAAGATGATGGATCCTGCCTGCCGCGATAGCTGCTGTAGGGGTCGTCGCTTTCCTGACCGACATTCTTCTCGGCAAGCTCGATCGATTTACGCTGAAGCTCGATGAGTTCATCGAGCGAAGCAGAGCTTCGGACCCACTGCAGGCGCAGTGTGAGCACTTGCTGGGCCAGCGCCGGCTGCTTCTGGGCATCATCGAGGACCGCCATGGCGTCGTCCGGGCGTCCCGCCTGGCGATAGGAGTTGGCGAGTGCTTCGTGGCTCTCCCAATCGAGCGGATTCTTGGCGATCTTCTCGCGCAGGAACGCCGCGAATCGGTCGGTCATACCGCAGAGTTGTGCGATGCTCGCCAGGCTCTGGACGGGGGAGGCCTGGTAGCCGGAGTATGGATTGTCGGCGCCGCCATCGTGCTTGGCGGCCTCGGCGATGGCATCAAACGCGGCTTCCGCCTTGCCTTCGAGCGCGGCGATTCCCGCGCGGAGTTGCAGGAGCGTCGGCGGCTTGACCTGGGCTGCCGCAAGGGCCTCCTCGACCAGCGTGCTGGCCTCGGCCATTCTTCCGCGCACGATGCAGATCGTCGCGTACGCGAGCTTGGTTTCGTCGAACTTCGGGTCGACAATCTGCTTGTAGGTCTCCATCGCCTTGTCTTTGTCGCCCATCTCCCAATAGACATCACCGAGCTTGCAGAGCATGAATGTTCGGGGAGACTGGAGCGCGGCTTGGCCTGCGTACTGCGCGGGCACGCCGGGCGCAAGCTTGAACCGCTGTTGCTGAGCGATGAACTTCTCGGCCATCGCGATGGCGGTGGCAAAGTCCTTTCGCCGGAGCACACGGTCGATCTGCTGGGCGACCAGGGCCTGGTCGCTCGCTCCGGTCTCGATCATCTTCTCGAGCATCGCCTCGGATTTATCCGGCCGGCCGAGTGACTTGCTCAGCCCCATCGCGAGCTTGGTGAGCTGCGGATCTGCCGGCGCAGCGACGAGCTTCTCATCCAGCAGCCGGGTCACCTCGGTGGCGAGCGCGGGGTAGAGCACAAAGACGTGCTCGATCCGCTGGAACGGATTCCCCACCTGGTCGTGCATTCCATAGACGCCGCCGTACTGGATCTGCTGCTTGGCCTGCTCGGCAACGGCATCGAGGATCTTGGTTGCTGCGCCAGGAATGTTTCCGGCGATGACCATCGCCTGAGCGATGCTGAAGTCGGACTGGTCGCCTCCGTAGTACTGCCGGCGCGTGCTGGCCTTGGTCTTCTCGAGGCATTTGATCGCCTCTTCGTGGCGGCCGAAGTACTGGAGGAGTGTGCCGATGCGGGAATAGGAGCGCGGATCGCGCGGGTCGCCGAGTTCCTTGACCGTTGCGAGGGCTTCATCGTTCCGGCCGGCGGTGAGCAGCTCATCCACCAGTCGCCATCGCACCTGGCGGCGCTGCCGCTCCTCGGTGGTGCGCTCGATCTGAGCTTTGAGCGCCTCGACCAGACGCTCGCTGTCATCACGAAGGGTGTAGACCTCGACGAGCATCTCGTGGATGCCCTCCAGGTGCGGGGCTTCCTGCGCGAGCGCCGCGAGCATTGTCGTCGCTTCATCAACACGCAGTGCGTAGTAGTACGCCTTGGCCAGGCGCAGCCGGGCCTTGAGATTGTCGGGGCTGGCTGCGACATCGGCCTCGAGCGTGGCAATGGTGGTGTCGTCGGCGGCCTGCTCCGGGTTGAGCGCGACGAGGCGGCGGCGGATCTCGGTGAGCATTCCCAAGTCTGTCACGCCGCGACGGAGAAGGCGATTGCAGACTTCGGCGGCCAGTTCCTTGCGTCCGGAAGCTTCGAGCGCATCGGCGAAGGCCAACTGAACGCGTTCGTCGGCTGGTGCGTAGACCGCGAGGGTTCGAAGGACAGGGAGCATCTTGGCGGTCAACTGTCGCTGCTGAATGAGCGCACTGGCCTGCTGAATCACGGCCTGCCGCTGGGTCGTGGCCTCGCCGACGCCGCGCTGCATCGCATCGCCCGCGGCAAGGTGATTGCCCTCGGCGAGGTAGAGCTGAGCAAGACGCATCCAGGAGGGCCATCGCTCAAGCTGATTCTGACTGCCGCCGCCGTAGTAGTTGGCATAGCGGCCACCACCCCATCGCTGCGCCCATGTCCATTGGTTGGCGCGGCCGGCAACCAGCGGCTGCGGCCGCGAGGGCGTGACAGCCAGTTCGCGCTGCGACCACTCGCGGGACTTTGTCGCCAGACGCGACTTGCACTCGAGGACCTGCTTCTCCCAGCGGATCGCCTCATCGGTCTTCTGCCTGGCCTGGGCGACTTCGCCAAGGGTCTGCAGCAGGCCGAGTTCGTTGGGGAAGTCCGCGCAGTAGCGCTCGTACACCTTCTGGGCTTCGTCCCAGTTTCCTTCGCGGTCATAGAGCTCCGCCAGCTTGCAGACCTGCGCGAAGTAGGGAACGCTTGACTTGAGGGGGCTGTCGCTGGATGCCTTGAACGCCTTGGCGGCAACCTCCACCTGCTGGGCGTAGAGCGTCTTGAGCTGGTCCCCGAGCTTGTACTGCTCGGCGAGGCGCTTTGCTCGGCCTTCCTGGTTGGTGTTGCGGAGGAAGTCGTAGAGCTCAACCAGCTTGCCGCGCTTCTCGAACGACCCGACAATGCTGGAGAAGGCCTTGTCGACGGAGTTGTCTTCGCCGTACCAGGACCGCTGCGAAGTTGTTGAGGTGTAGACCTGCTGCAAGAGGGTATCGCCGGTAACCTGCGCCGCGGCTTCAAGACCCTTGGAATAGAACTCGAAGGCGAGGTCTTCCTGATCGTGAAGCTGCACGGTGTCGCCGAGCATTGTCCAGCGATCGACATCGGGGCCGCGTTTCGGAGCAAGCTCCTGCCAGATCTGCCGCGCTTCGGGCATGCGGTCGGTTTCGGCGCAGATGGTGGCGAGCGTGAGCTTGATGGCGAGATAGCCCGGGGTGTCGGTGCCGGTGCCGTACCACGACCAGCCAGCGCCCATGGTCCACTTGTCGGCGATGTCCGCCAGCAGGTCCTCGGTGACGCGGAGCTGCAGCTCGAGCGGCAGAGTGCGGACAAACTCGCGCCGGACGCGCTCGATGATTCCCGGCTGCATCTGGGCGCGCTGGTCCCCGAGCAGTTCGATGAGTTTGCGGGCGTGGGGCTCGGCTTCTTGATACTTCTCTGCGCCCACGAGAAGCTCGGTCAGCACTCCGAGCGCGAGCGTGTCGCTGGAATCGATCTCGATCGCGCGTGTCAGAAGCTCGGAGGCGCTGTCGTTGTTTCCAAGGGCCTTGCGGACGATCGCAAACTCCAGCAGGTCATCGCGGGAGAGCTGCTGCGTGCCCTTGGCTTCCAGCCGCGCAAGCTCCTGGTCCCGCAGCGCGGGCTTGGAGGCGATCAGGTTGTACTGCTGCACGCGGAAGTGGTCGCGCTGCGAGGATTTGCCGAGCCAGGACTGATGCTCGACTGGGAAGTCTCCGGTTTCAAGCTCACGCATCAGCGAGAGGGCCAGTTCGGGCTTGTTGAGTTGGCCGCTCAGCACATCGGCGGCAGTCTTTTTGAGAACGGCGTTATCAGGCTGCGCGGCGATCTGCGCGATGAGGGCCGCCTCAAGCTCGGCCATGAGACCGTTCTGCGTGAAGAAGTTGATGCCGCGTTCGAGGTTCGTCCTGCCGCCGGGTGAGCCATAGCCATAGGCGCTGGAGTACGAGGCATACGCGGCGAGCTGCATAGCGCTGGCGTAGGAGCCGTACTGCCCGGCGGCCTGCTGCGTGCGATCTTCGCCGACGCCTGCGCTGAACAGCCGCGAGGCAACCTGTGATGCGCCGGCGCGGTCGCCGGCGCGTAGGTGCGCGGCGGCAAGCCGCTCGATGTTCCAGACGTTTCCGGGCTCGAGGTCGAGCAGTCGCCGTGCCGCGGCGAGCGCATCGGCGGTGCGGCCCGCGCTCTCCAGCGTGGCGACGAGGTTTCGATGCAGGGCGTAGTCATCGGGCTTGAGACGGATTCCCTCTTCGAGCACGGTGATGGCGTCTTCGAGCAGGCCGTTGTTTTTCAGCAGCGAGCCTGCGTACATCTTGTTCTGGACCTGCCGCCAGAGCCGCCGGGCCTGATCCACCTGTCCGGATTCGAAGTTGGTCTTGCCGAGTTCGCCCAGGACATAGTCGCGGTCGATCTGCGGGAGCCGCAGCACACGCTGGTAACTATCGACCGCTTCATCGAAGCGGGCCAGTCGCCGGAGCAGTTCCGCCCGGCCCATCGCGACATCGACATCGCGCGGGTTATGCCGAAGGACGGTGTCGAGGACTTCCATCGCGCGCTCGTACTCGAACTCCTGCACCAGCAGCTGCGCCAGCACCCGCGCGACCAGCGTGTTGTGCGGGTCGACCTCGACTTGCTTGTGCAGCTCATCCATGAGCTCTTCGAGCGAACCGAGCTGCGTGGCAACGTCGTGCAGTTTGGCAAGGGCTTCGGCTGCTCGATCGGTATCGGTCCGCTGCTGGGCAACGAGCTTGAAGGCTTCCATGGCGTCTTCGAGCCGGCCGACCTGCAGCAGGGCTTTGCCGAACTCCAGGCGAGATTCGTGCCGATCGGGCTGGGCGCGAAGTGCACGCTCGAAGTACGGCAGCGCGCGGTCGGCTTCATCCATGCGGACAAGCTGCTCGGCGACGGCGCTCATCGTGGCGACGTTGGTCGGATCGGCCTGTGCCATGCTCTCAAGCGTGCTGACCGCGCCGGCCTTGTCGCTGTATCGCAGCTTCACATCCACCATTGCCTCGTAGAACTGCCGCGCCCGTGCCGGGTGGAGCTGGATGAGCGTGGCGTAGGTGGTTGTCGCGGCGTCGATATCGCCGGTGGCATCCTGCAGCTTGGCGAGCAGGGTCAGCGCGGTCGCGTTCCCCGGCTGGACTTCCAGGAGCTGGTCAATCGCCTTTCTCGCTTCTACAAAGTCGCGCTGGGCGTCCGCCGTTCGCGCGAGGATCAACAGGGCGTTGACATCGCCCGGCTTCTGAGCAAGGCGCTGCTTTTCCTGATCGGCAAGAGCCGCGAGCTTGTTCGCCGCGGCGTACATGCTGACGAGCGTGGCGATCGCCTCCGACTGCTGAACGGCGTTGGTGACCCTGTCGATGATGCTTCGGCGCACCGCGAGGGCCTGCTCAAGCTGCCCGTTCTGAACGAGCAACTCCGCGCGAGCCTGGTGATACTTCACCTGGTCGGGCGCGATCTCGCATGCCCGGCCGATCGCCTCGAGCGCGGCCTCCAGCTTGCCAAGGTTTCGCAGTGCTTGCGCGAGTGCCGCCTGCACGCTGCCGTCGTTGGGGTTGGCAGCGCCAAGCCGAGCCAGCGCGGCCGCGGCCTTGTCAGCATCGGCGCGGAGCAGCCACATCCGGCTCAAGGCGATATAGGGATCGGGCTGCTTGGGGTTGACGGTGATCGCCCGCTCGTACGCCTCGCCGGCGTCGTCATACAACTCGTACGCCTCGAAGAGTGCGCCGAGCCGGATCGCAAGGGTGGTATCATCGACCTTTGTGCTCAGCACATGCCGCCACTGGTTCCGGGCGCCATCCACCTGATGGTTGGCCGCGAGGAACTGGCCGTAGGAGATGTAGAGTTCGGTATCGGCGGGATGCTGACCGATGATGCGCTGGAACTCAGAGGCGATGCCTGCCGCATCGCCGGCGCGCTCGAGGTACTCGACCCGCTTCTGGCTCAGCGCCAGGTCCTTGGGAAACAGTTCGACGGCATCAGCGAGTGTCTGTTTGCCCAGGTCGGGCTGGGCCATCGCGCTTTGCACATCCGCCAGCAGGACCCGCATCGCGGTCTGCTCGGGAGCGCGGCGGATCTGCGCAGCGCAGTAGTCAGCCAGATCCTGGAGTCGGTTGGCTGAGCGATAGAGCGTGACCACGCGTTCGTGCAGTTCCTTCTGGAGCCAGTGATCGCTGGAGAGCAGGCCGATCGCTTCGATATACGATGCGATCGCTTCGTCTCGTTTGCCGAGCTTCTCCTGGGCCATGCCCAGTTCTCGCAACACCTCGCACTTTCGGTCGACCTCGTTTGCGACGAGCTTGAGCATGTCGCCATAGCGGGCGAGCGCCGCATCGTGCAGGTCCCGCTGCGAGAGCGCTTGTGCGATGTGCTTCTGGTGCAGATAGTTGTCAGGGTACTTGGCCGCCAGCTCCTCGAGGGCGGCGATTGCCTGATCCTTCTTGCCGTCACGCAGGTAGAGGTCGGCGAGTGCCTCGCCCAGATGAAGCGTTTCGGAGACGCTTGCGGCGAGGCCCTGCGCCTCGCGGAGCATTCTTTCGGCACCGGCGTTGTCGCCCGTCCGCTGGAAGACTTCCGACTTCAGCACCAGCAGTTCGGTGTTCTGCCGGGACATCGCCATGGGGAGTCGCTCGAACTGCCCGAGAAGTGCGCCGGCCGCGGCGGCGTCGCCCGCGCGGAGGTGAAGCCTTGCCAAGACCACCTTGAGCGCGACATCGTCCGGCAGGGCTGCGACTTTGCTGGTGTATTCGGTGATGAGGTCGGCCAGCTTGCCGCGTTTGGCGTAGTCCTCGACCAGCCCATTGAACGCGGGCCCGTGGAAAGGCCGCCGCTGAAGCAACTGCTGAAACCTTGCGATCGACTCCTCGCTTGAGAGGTCCTTGGACTTCTCGCCGGCTGGCGGCGGGGTGGGCTTGGCATCCGGATCGGGCTGATCGGTCTCAGCGGCCTCGGGGTCATCGGACGCCGCGGCGGCCTTCATGGCCTCAATCTGCGCCCGCAGTTCGGAGGCGTCGGGCGGTTCGGCTTGGGCAATGGCGAGGCCAGCGGTTCCCATGACACCGACCGTCCCGACAATGGCGGCGAGGATCACGGCCCGGGCAGTCGGCGACGATGGCAGAGCCGAGGCAAGGCGAGTGGGCGTCGAGGACATGTCAGCTCCCTGGTTTTCGGCGATCGGCTTCCAAGCATCGGCAGAGACTGCGGTCCACGCGTACTCGAAGCGCCCGCCACCCCGAATGGGTTCAATGAGGCCTCAAACCTACGACAGTGAACCGCATGCTTGTTCTTGTGGTTTCGATCTTTGCAGTTTAATGCGAGAGCTTCGCTCTTGCGAGAGGGCCGGCGGGCGGGACGGGGATGCACTGGTCGCGCCGGCAGCAGAAACGTCGAGGCAGTGCGCGTGCTCTCACGCCGCCGGTGCCATGACGGCCTGCCGCGGCCGGGTGCCGGGCGTTGCATGCAAGTCGGTGGGCGGCCTTGCCTGCGGCGGAACGCACCCATCACGCTGGCAGTTTGCCCGAAAGGGGAGCGGACTGTCAAACTTCGCCTGAGTGTTGAAGGCGTGTGGGCGTAGTGGGGGGGGCGGTGGGGGCGGGAGGGGGGCGGATCGCCAGTCTGGCCGCTACCTTACCCGCTTCCAGCGTGCGGCGGGCAACGCGGGAACCTCTTCATTGACCTATTTTGTTGGAGTTGCACCGATGGGCCTTGGTCTCAACCTGCTTTCTCCGTTGCCCCGCGAGGGCGGAAAGCCCATGAAGTGGGCCGCGTTTACCGCGTTTGTCGCCGAGACACTCGACGGTGAATACATCGAGTTGCATGAAGACGATGAGGCGTTCGGGCTGGAAGTCCACCCCGGCTCCGAGCTGCTCCGCTTTGAGGGGCAGCCGGACAACTGCTTCTCAGTCGACATCAAGACGTCGACGCTCGGGCCGGGTTTCCATGCCGAGATGGTGCGGCTCCTGAAGCTGGTCGCCGCGGCGGGGAAGATCGAGGTCGATTGGGCCGAGGCGGATGAGACCGGATACGCGGTTGATGAGGACTTTGTTGGGCTGCAGGAGGGGATGGCAACGTTCTTTGCCGCTCTGATCGCCACGATGACGGCGCACAGTTCCCAGACGGGTATGTGCATCAACTGGCCTGTGGGCGTGCCGGTGCCGCTCGGGAACGCCGGGGGGCTCTTCACGCCGTCGGGGCCGCTGTCGGCGGAATGGTGCAAAGACGCGATCGCCGGCAAGGAAACGCAGGCGAAGTGCCGCGAGTTCTTTGTGTGGTGGAATCAGGATCGGGATGCGGAGTACTGGCGCAAGCTGGCCACGATGATTCTGTGGTCCGAGGTGCGGTGGCGGCCGCCCATGTCCGAGGATGAAGCAAGAACGTGGGCAATGGTGCTCACGTGCGAGGATGAACTTCGGAAGCTGGACGTTGAGGGTTCGCTGCCTGAGGCGGAAGTGCGTGACCTCAAGGCGCTGCTGGAGTGGCCGGACGACACGCCCTGTCCCGAGCCGTCGGGGAAAGGGATTGGCTATTACCGGCACGAGGTGCGCTCGCATCTGCCCGGTGGGTGGTCGTTGACGCTTCCGGGATGGTTCTTCCACGATGTTGAAGATGATGGGGACACGCTGCTGTACTTCTTCAATGAACGCACGGTCCGTTTCAGTTCGGCCAACCTTGAGGGCGAGAACGGGCCGATCTCCGCGGAGGAGATTGTTGAGCATGTCAACGATGACCTGCCATCGGATGCCGAGCCTCTGGAGTTTGAACGGGACGGCATCCTGGCGCGGGGCTCGATGGCTGAGGAGGAGGAAGAGGGCGAACGCTACATGGTTCTGTCGGCGACGCTTGCAATCCCCGGCGGCGCGGCGTGGCTGGCGGTGTGTTTTCGCGAGCCGCGGCATCGGGAGTGGGCGATGAACGTTCTGCGATCGGTGGGGCATGTGGGGGGCGGGAGCGAGTAGGTCGGCACGTAACGGCTGTCACGCATCTGAAGTCAGTGCACGGCCTGAGCGGAACCGTGGCGACGCTCGTGTGAGGCGGGTACCGCTCAGCACGGACCCGCCGCGGCGAACCACGCGCTGAGGAATGCGAAGATGTCCGGCACGGCGATGCCGCCGATGCCGTCCCACTCCGCCGCGGAGTCCTGAGCGAACCATGCGCTGAGATACGCAAAGATATCCGGTACGGCGATGACACCGGAACCGTCGAAGTCGGCGCGGCATCCCGCCGTGGCCGTAAAGAGGGCTTCGGTGCGATCCGTGAACCATACCTGGTACAGCACGGTGCCCGAGTCGTTGAACTGTCCGCCACCATCGGATTCTCGCCCCGGCCCGAACCCGATCGCCTCGATTGTGCGGAGATCGCCGGGATTGAGTTCGACGACGTCTTCCGTGCGGGCGATCTCGAACACGCGGCCGTTTGCCGCGGCGATGAAGAGGGCACGGTTGTTGCTCTGTGTGATGTCCAGCCCTCGGAGCGTGGCGACAAACGCGATGTCGCCGCGACCGTTCAGCGTTGGCTTTGAGAAGGACGCAAAGAACCTGTTGGGCGCATCGGGGTGAACGGATTCTCCTTCGCGCACGACCAGTCGCTTGCGGCCAGATCCGTGAGACATCCAGATGCCGGTGTTGTTGGTGACGACGATTGCGTCGCTGACCAAAGAACCGACAAAGGCGATGTCCCCTGCATTGTTCAAGGTCGGATACTTGGACACCGTCTCGAAGAGGATGTCTTCGCCGAGCCCCCATGCCGACTCGCCTTCTCTGGCCGCGACGGTGACTGGTCCGGAGCGGGAGGTCAGGATGGCAACATCGTTCTCAGGGACCACGCCTTTGCCAGCGAGAGTTGCGGCCACGACGATGGCACCGTCGTTGTTAATCGCCGGCTCCGCGGCGAAGGTACGGATCGTGATGTTGTGGCCTGCGGCGGGGAGCGGGTCGCCACTGGTGAGCGTGATCTGCGGGACTTCGTTCACAACGCGGAGAATTGCGGCGTCGTTCTGATCAAGAACGATCTGGTCGCCGGTGAGTCTGGCTTTGAAAACTACGTTCCCTGAACGACTCTGCGATGGCTGCTCAAGTCGCCCGTAACTGACACCGGGAACGTTGGGAACCGGTGTTCCCGAGAAGATAGCGTTCTCTCCGTAGTAAAGAATGAGCCCGTCTGCATCGACCCATGCAAACTGGCCGGCTTCGCACACGGAGGCATCGCCGGGGATATCCGGCGTCCACGTGCTGTCAATCGGAACTTCATCGATTGCTTGAAAGGAGAGAAAGTCCTCCCGGGTGAGATTCCAGCCGACGAGCGCCGTGCGGGCGCGGATGTATGGCGGTGAACTTTCAGGCACCATTGTGGCGATGCCGTCATTACCGGCGAAGCTGAAAGTGTCCATGCCGAGAGTCAAGAGAGAGTCGTCAAAGAAAGCCGGGGTACGCTCTCTCAGGAATGAGGTCAGGATTCCATTCGAGAAGTGGAAGAGTCCGTCCGTTTCGGGCGTGAGGGGTTGATGGGTCAGCGCTCCAGCGAATGTGCGATCGATCCGGAACGCGCCTCTGCGGAGAAGGGGCGAACTGTTGGAAGTGCCCACCACAATGTACACCGTACTCCCTGCATTGAGCATGAAAGTGTCGGTGCACGTCGCTCCCGGGGTGCACTGGCCCACGCGGTATCCATAAACAAGGCTCTGGAAATCGGTCCAGACGGATCGGATCCGATAGCTTCCGGATTGTGGTACATAACACGAGAACCACGAAAGCTGAGGGGAGTTGCAGTTTGTGACAGGACCGGCGGTTGAAGGAAGTACGAAAGTGGTCACACCCAGGCCGATGGGCAGGGCTGTCTGGCAGTTGACGTTGGAACCGGTGGTCGAGACCTGTGTCGCCCGGTATACGACTTCGCCCTGCTGGTTCAGGCGAGCCCTTCCGAATGTGTCCAAGCGGTCAAACTCCGCGGCGTAGTCGCCGGTGAGGGCCACCAGCGTGCGCTGGATATCCGCCCGGGCGACTTCATGAGCCATAACCGTGGGCAAAATCCCACAGAGCGCGGTCAGGATTGGTCGCCGGTATCGCATGCGTTCATCCTCAACTGGTCCGAATCGCCGAAAGCTGGTTGTGTTCCATCCGTACTGGCAGTATTCTGCCATGGATTGAATGAGTTCGCAAGTCCCTGTTTACGGTTACCAGGCGTCGAGGTGCTCATGACCGGTCGATCGTTGTCAACGCGTGCGTGGACTTTGCCCGAGGCGATCGTGCTGCTGGTCGTGGTGGCTGTGCTGGTAGGCTTCCTGTGCCTTGCGGGGGCGGACAACCGCCGCCGGTCTCGCGTGGCGGGCGGGCTCGATAACCTGCACTTCTTCGGGTCGGGCACGGAGAGCTACGCCGCGGATCATCACGATCAGTTCTGGGCGTTTACATGGAGGCGGTACATTGTTTACGCGCCGGGGTTTCCGGCCGTACCTGACGACATCAGTGCCGTGGCCAATCAGGCTGTGGAGATCATGCGGCGGAGAGGACCGACGCCGCAGGCGAGCATGATTCCGGGTTGGGTGCCTCTGGTGAGTTACAGCCACCTGGTACTTCTCGATCATCTGGGTACGACGTTGAATATTCCGCAAGTGGCCTCTCCGGAAGATGGCATGCTGCGGTCTTGGCAACGAACCAACTCGGAGAATGAATGGTTTACGCTTCCTCACCGTCCAACTGGTAACTTCGCTGGTTTTCGCTGGCGGTTTTATTCTTCGTACGAGATCGGGACAGCGTTCTCGTATCGGGATGCGGCAACATTTATCAATGGCGCACTTGCTCCCACAATCAGCCAAGGGAGTACGGTTGGCCAGTTCATTGTCCCCAGCGCCGCGGCGCCTGCGGGCCCTCCGCCGCGCCGTCGCGATGAAGTCCGTTTCCCATCCGACAAGGCGCATGTGTGGGACCGCTACCAGCGGCACTTTGGCCCCCAGGTGCTCCACTTTGGATATGCCGAAGCAAGGCTGCCGATCCTCATGGTGGATGGAAGCGCATCGATCCGGTCCAACACGTCAGCCAATCAGGGTTTCAGCCCTGCAAACCCCAACTCGCCCAACGCTACGGTCGCGGCTTATCAGCCCGACACCTGGTGGGAACCACCCACTCGCAATGGGACATCCAGTGAAACGGTCACCCTTCGCTTGCGATACACCCGCTGGGGCCTTCGCGGGCGCGGCTTCAATGGTCCGGAAGTTTCGGGCCCGTAAGGTCGGGTCGAGTCTTCAGCATCCTTAGCACGGACCCGCCGCGGCGAACCACGCGCTGAGGAATGCGAAGATGTCCGGCACGGCGATGCCGCCGACGCCGTCCCAATCGGCCGCGGCGTTGCCCGCGAACCAGAGGCTGAGGAAGGCGAAGAGGTCGGGCACATCGGTTGCGCCGTTGTTGTCAAGGTCCGTCGGGCACAGGCGATCGCGGTAGAGCCTCGATGCGGGAATCACCTGCTTGGTGATGCCTGGGCCGGCCCATCGCATGATGAGGCCCGCGCCGCCGCCGCGTTCGAAGAACTCGACGCGGAGTGCGTGCTTGCCTGCGCCAAGGGCGATCTGACCTGACTGCTCGACCATTCCGTGCAGACCATCGTTGTTCACGACGGTGGTTGCACCGATCTTCAGACGGCTGCCGTCATCGGACTCGGTGTAGAGCGTGTACAGACCGGGCGTGAGGACCTCAACATAGCCCACATACACCGCGCCGACATCATCGGCCCGGCCGCTGTCGGAGAACACACCATTGGTCGAGGGGAAGTTCACGGTCGAGGCGACCGAGGTCGCGTAGGGCGTGAGCAGATCGAAGTTGGGGAGGGAGCTGACGCTGCTGGAGAGTGCGTAGTAGCTGACATCAAGAGCCGACTGCGTGTTGACAGGGTTCTCGGGCACGCGCGCGGTTTGGTTCGTCATGGTGACGGTCACCGGCAGGCTCGGGCCGTTGGCGTTCACCGCGCGATACGTGAAGGTGTCGATGGCGGGCGTGGACACGTTTGCGGTGTAGGCGATGCGATTGGTCCCCGACCAGCCCGTGCCGACGGAGATCGAGAGCGATGCGCCGCCGGCGCTGGTTCCGCTGACCAACTGCAAGGACATGGTCTCGCAGGAGAGATCATTGGGCAGGACATCGACGAACACCGTCGAGCCTGCGATGCCGTTGCCTGCATCGGGCCGGCCGAACGGAACGCCCGGCATGAGGCGCTGGAGGCAATCTCCGCCGCCGCCCCAGAGGTAGTTGTTGATGTTGACCGTTGTGCACGGGCTGAAGGTCATCAGGCTCGTGTTCACGGAAGGGCTCATGATGTGGCCGGGGGGCGAGTCGTTGCACGCGCCGCCCTGGTTGTCATGGCCGGTGCCCATGTTGTGCCCAAGCTCGTGCGCAATGACAACGACCATGCTGTTAAAGTCGCTGGTGTAGCGACGTGACAGGCCACTGTTGTAGCCATCGCCCGCGCAGGTTGCGCTGACATACGCCAGCCCGGCGATTCCGCCGGTGTCCCGCGCGATGAGCAGGTGGACATTGTCGCGCTGCGGCGCTGCCTGGGTTGCCCAGTAGTCCCGGAAGCCGTAGAGGATCTGATAGGCATCTACACCTGTCAGGTAGGGATGACCCGCGTCGGGTGCGGCACTGGTCACGATCAACTGCACCGTCGTGATGCTGGTGCCCAGGTCGCGCTCGTAAATGAAGTCGACCTGGTTGATGTACGCCTCAGCGCCGGCGACCGTGCTCGGGACTGAGCCGTAGACCTGGTAGAACTCAAAGTCCGTCTCGAAGATGATCTCGGCGATCCGCTGGCAGGCGGTTGCCGGGCCGCGGAGCGCGGGCTGCTCGTGGTCGCCGCAACCCGGTGCGCACATGCGTTCATCGGTTCCGCAGATGACCGCTGGGCGGATGGCATCGCTGGCGCGGGCGACGACGTGCTGCACGGGCTGCGCGCCCTCGTGTCCGTCAAACTGGCTCAGGGGCTGAATGGCCCAGGGGTCCATGTCGCCGGGCATGTAGATGTTGGCGATGACCTGACCATCGATGACCGAGGCGACGACCATCGCGCCGTCATGCTCCAAGACGCGGCCGCGATACGTTGTCTCTGGCGGGATGTCGACTTCGACCAGTCCATCCGCGTTCCGCTCCATGGCCTGATAACCCGCGGCACGGATGGAGTGCGGAAAAAGCTCGAGCGTTGCCGGGCCGTTTGGGAGCGCAACCGACACAATGAACGAACCATCCAGCCGCGGCTGGGCGGCGAGTTCCTGCACGGTGCAGCGTGTGAACGGGAGGTCAAACTCCGCCGCGGCGGCCTGCCGTGCTGCGGGGCGCAGCATTCCCTGCGCTACGGCAGCGGGGACATTGGCCGAGCACAGCACCGCCGCGAGCCCGAGGCTCGTAGCAACAACCGACCGCATCGCAGTGTTCATTCGAGGCTCCGAGAATGCCCTTGCAAGCAGGGAAAAGGCCACGGCACAACCACGCCAAGATACAGAATCTACCCCAGGGGTGAGCCCCGAGCCAGAGAGAACCTATACGCGGCCGAGGGAATAGGGGTTTCCGCCCCGCTCCGGCGACGTTACCCTATTCGCATGACCACCTATACCCCCCAGCATTGACCTCGCGGCCGCCTGCACCGCCCACCTCCGCAACCGACGCCCCTTCGCCCCATCCCATCAGCCCCGCCACGCTGCTCGACGCAAAAAACCCGCGGAGGAGCCAGCCATGTTCAAACTTGTCACGGCGATCACCCTCGCCCAGCAACAGCACGACAACCTCTTCTTCCACGGCTGGGAGCACCTGTTCCGCGTTCTTGCCGTCGGCCCCCTTGCCTACATCGCCCTGCTCTTCCTTCTCCGCATCTCCGGCAGCCGCACGCTGTCCAAAATGAACGCCTTCGATTTCCTCGTCACCATCGCCCTGGGCTCGACTCTCGCCACCGTCTTGCTCAACAAGCAGGTCGCCCTGGCCGAGGGCGTCCTTGCCTTCGCGGTCCTCATCTTCCTCCAGTACGCGGTCACTTGGTCCAGCGTCCGTTGGCGACCCGTCCGCCGCACGGTCACCGGTACGCCCAACCTCGTGTTCCACCGTGGCGAGTTCCTCCGCTACGCCATGCGCCGCACCCGCGTCACCGACGAAGAGATCCTCGCCGCCGCCCGCAACCAGGGCCACGCCGATCGCTCCACCATCCTCGCCATTATTCTTGAGACCGACGGCGCCTTCTCCGTCATTCCCACCCCCGACTCCGGCCCCCCCAACCCCGAAAACTCCACCCTCGACCCCGTCCTCGACCCCCCCAAACCCGAACCGCCAAGCCCGTTGGCTGACCTCTCCCCGGCCCCTAAACTCTTCCAACCCAACCCCATCAATCACCCAGGCCAGTCCAGAGGGAGGACCGACCCATGACCACTTATACCCCCCAGCATCACATCATCGGCCCGAGCCTTGAGAACGTCGACCCGCACACGGTCACCATCTCCGGCTTGGTGCTCGATGCGGTGTACAACGCCAGCAACCCCGCTGAATCGCTCATGAATCTGTCGAGAGATAT
>Ga0163144_10004512_pt1 | contig 31316 bp, 29 predicted proteins | sample OliLak19BULKMAT1_FD_123175 | JGI IMG/M metagenome (GOLD analysis project Ga0163144, IMG submission 123175) | Freshwater microbial mat bacterial communities from Lake Vanda, McMurdo Dry Valleys, Antarctica - Oligotrophic Lake LV.19.BULKMAT1 | ecosystem: Environmental > Aquatic > Freshwater >... | reverse complement strand
GACCTCGCCCGGATCCACGGCAACCTCGGCGAGGTGCTGCGCCTGATGGATCGCGTCGACGACGCGCGACAGGCGTTCACCGACGCGGCGCGAGTCGTGGAGCACCGGATCGGCGAGACGCCGCTGCTGGCGGTGGTGCTGAACCGGCTGGCGTGGACGTGGTGGGTCCAGGAGCGATCGGATCTCGCCCTGCCGTACTACGAGCGCGCGGTCGCGATCGCCGAGGCGACGATGCCGCCCGACCACCCCAATCTCGCGGCGCTCCACACCGATCGCGGCAGCGCGCTGTACGCGCTCGAGCGCCACGCCGACGCCGAGGCCGCGTTCACCCACGCGATCGAGCTGCACGCCCGCGCCAAGCGGACGGGCAGCAACGTCGCCGCCGCGTACACCAACCGCGCGATGGCGCGCGACCGCCAGCGCCGCCCCGACGACGCCCTCGCCGATCATCGCCAGGCGCTGCGCGAGGCGCCCGACACCGACCCCGGCCTGGTGCTCACCCTGCGCGTCGCGCTCGGCCACGCGCTGCTCGAGCACGGCGACGCCGCCGAGGCGCTGCCCGTGCTGGAGGCGGCGGTGACCCTCGAGGTCAAGGGCCTGTTCGCCGACCGCAAGCCGCTCGCCGAGCTCGCGCTCGCGCGCGCCAAGGTCGCCCTCGGCCGCGATCGCGCCCGCTCCCTGGCCCGCGCCCGCTCCCTGCGCACGACCCTCGACCCCAAGGTCGAGCCCCAGGTCATCGCCGGCATCGACGCCTGGCTCGCCACGCAGCGCTAGGCGGATCGACCGGACAGATCGACCGGTCAACGCGCCCGGCGCGTGTGGCGACGAGGGGTTGGCGGTGGCCCGGCCGTTGCTCTTGTGCCGGTCATGCCCCGAACCCTGACCTGCTCCCTCACCCTCCTGGCCGTGCTCGTGCCGGCGTCGGCGCTCGCCGGCGCCGCCGAGCAGGTCGCGGACGACCTCGACAACACGCTGGCGTACCTGCCCGCGCTGCGCGCCTCGCCCGCGGAACGGCTGCACGGCGTGGAGGGCAACGCGGCCGAGTGCCGCAAGGCGATCGCCGCCGGCAAGAAGGCCGGCCTGAAGGACGGCGACCGGATCTTCTCGTTCCGGTTCCGCGAGCTCGAGGACGAGGTGCACTTCGACGACGACCGCGAGGCGTACCTCGAGCTCGGCGAGATCGGGCCGCTGTGCGACGAGTACGAGCTGCTGCAGAAGATGGTGCCGGCCGCGGGCCTGCAGCAGGAGACGCTGCAGAGCCTCGACATCTACCAGAACATCGCTCCCAAAGATCTCGGCGCCGACATGGGCCAGCAGCTCGTGGCCCAGGGCGAGGCCTGCCTCGCGACCACCGACCAGGCGATCGCCGCCGGCGCGCCGGCGGATCGCAAGTCGCGCATCGGCACGCTCGACCTCACCCTCACCGAGGGCAAGACGCAGATCTGCCAGGCGATGATCGACTTCGGCGCCAAGGCCGCCGGTGACATCAAGGCCGCGCACCAGGCCGAGTTCGATCGCATCGCGGCCAAGTACAAGCAGGCCGGCATCAAGGGCGCGAGGCTCGAGCTGTTCGTCGAGAGCGACAACGGCGACTGGCTCACCAAGGGCTGCGAGACGCTGCGCGACATCAAGAAGCTCGCGAAGGCCAAGAAGCTCCACCAGTGGTGGGAGGCGCCCGACGGCACCGTCACGATCCGGACCTACACGTTCAAGGGCAACAAGGTGAAGAGCATCAAGAACAAGGCCTATCGCGACGCCGACGCGGCGTACGCGCGGGGGTGCAAGTGATCCGCGTCGGTGCGATCGCGGTCGGCGGCGTGCTGCTCGCCGCGTGCACGTTCCGCGGCATCCCTGGGGTCGAGTCCGGCGCGCCGACCGACACGGCCGCCGGCGACGACGCCGACGAGGTGGCGCCTGCGGCCGACGGTGCCGACGCCGAGGCGCGCGGCGGTGGCGGCCCGAGCAGGCTCCCCGACGGGATCGCTGGCCAGGTGTGCGACGCGGAGGGAACGGACTGGATGATCCGCGAGTACAGCTACGACGGGCCGTGCTGGGACCCGCCCGGCTACCGGATCGCGGCGCTGATGCCGACCGCGGCGATCCGCGGCCGTCGCGCCGTCGATCCGACGTCGACCGACCTCGACGCGACCATCTGGTGGTTCGACATCCCCGAGGCCGACCTGCTCGGCTCGACGAACTGCCCGAGGTTGCGCGGCGCGACCGAGGAGTTCTGGCACGCGTACGAGCCCTACGAGGACGGAGGGTTCACGCCGTTCGTCGTCGAGGACTTCAAGGGGATGAAGCTCACCGACGTCCTCGACAAGCTCGACGCGCTCCATCGGCCGGTGTGCCTGACCGTGCGCTCGGACCCGGGGTGCGACAGCGGCCACGGCAAGGTCTGCACGCAGAGCACGCGCGCCGGCGACCCGATCCAGGCGACCGGCGGCCTCCAGCTCATCGTCGGCACCGACATCCTCGACGAGGGCATGCCCGACGAGCAGCGCCGGTTCCCCGAGGTCGTGAACCGCCCGCTCGACGAGGTGCTCCACGACCTGAAGGCGCGCGGGTTCACCAACGTGCGCGTGATCGAAGACAGCGTGTCGTGCGAGCGCGGGATCGTCTGCGAGTCCGAGCCGGGCCTGGGCGCCGAGTGGGTCGGCACCGGCGAGGAGATCCGGCTGATCGTCCGCCGCGCGAAGAAGACCTGAGCCTGCTCAGTCGTCCGTCTCCTCCGTCGTGCAGCCGCAGTCCTCCATGCAGAGGTCGTACTCCTCGACCTCGGGGCAGCCGTCGGCGCAGTACTGGTCACACTCCTCCGCCACGAACCCGCCCTCCGGAACCTCGACGGGAACGCCGTTCTCGTCGGTGACGCCGGTCTCCTCGTCGGGCCCGCCCTCGGTCTGCTCCGTGGACGGGTCCGGCTCGGCGGGCGCGGGAGACTTGGAGCCGCACGCGGCGGCGAACGCGAGGACGACCATGGCGAGGGTGAGGCGCATGGCCGTGATGATAGCCCCGTGCGGTTTCGCTCGCTCGCACGAGGGGCTCCGCCACGTCTCGAGTCCGTGCCGGAGTGACTACGCGCCGCCGCGGAACCGCGTGCCCGGCGGAAACTCCAGCCCCATCTCCGCGAGCACGGCGAGGAACCGCTCGGGATCGTCGATCACCTCGCGCGTGACCTCGCCACCACGGCGCGACGTCAGCTCGGTGCCGCGCAGCGTGATCCGCCCATCGGCGACGGCGTGCGCGACCACCGGCCCGCGCGTGAAGTGCGAGCGCGGGTGCGTCGAGGTGAAGTGATTCGCGACCTCGAAGTCGATCGCGTGCTGCGGCTCGAGCGTGAACGTGTAGAGGTCGACCCACGCGCGATCCAGCTCCGACTGCAGCATCAGGCCGCCGCCGTCCTCGACGAGGCGGAACCGCGCGTGGTGCAGCGTGACGTCCGCGCCGGCGCGCAGCGGGATCGGACCGGTCGGGCAGTGACCGCCGAACCCGGCGTCGCACAGCACGCGCTCGCCATCGCCCTGCTCCACCGCCAGCACCATGTGCGTGCGCGGCGTCGGGCCCGCGGCGAGCCAGCGGACCCGCCCGATCAGCCGCGTCAGCCGGAAGCCGAGCGCCTCGAGCGCCGCCGCGAGCAGCGTGTTGTGCTCGAAGCAGTAGCCGCCGCGCCGCCGCGTCACCAGCTTGGCGTGGATCGCCTCGAGCTCGAGCTCGATCGGCCGCCCGAGCAGGATGTCGAGGTTCTCGAACGGGATCGCCGTGACGTGCCCCCACAGGATCGCCTCGAGGGTCCCGCCGTCACGCGGGACACCGATCCGGTCGAGGTAGGCGGCGAGCGCGGCGTCGTCCATGCGCCATGGTAGCGTCGGCGCCTCGTGCGCGGCTCCCTGACTGTCCTGATCGTCCTGTGCGGAGGCTGCACCCAGCTCCTCGGCGTCGAGGCGTTCACGACCGAGGGCGGCGGATCGCCCGACGCGTCGACGTTCGACGCGATGCCCGCCGACGCCGGCATCGACGCGGCCCCGGCGCCGATCCGCGCCGTCGCGATCGGCAACGGCGCGCCGGGCAAGCTCGGCGTGCTCGACGTGCGCGTCGGGACGGTCGCCACCGACGCGGTGCCCGACATCGTCGGCTCGGACACGGTGATGCGCCGGATCGGCGGCGAGTACTTCGTGATCAACCGGACAGGTGTCAACGGGAGCCAGATCGCGGTGCTGGCCGGCGACCCGCTCGCGGTGACGCGGACGTACACGCTGCCCGCGGGGAGCAACCCGCAGGACGTCGCCGCCGCCGGCGGCAAGCTCTACGTGCCCGCGTACAGCTCGACGGGGATCCTGATCATCGATCGCGACGACGGCGACGTCCGCACGCTCCCGTTGCTGCAGGCCGAGGATCCCGACACGCACCCGGACTGCGCCTCGGCGTACTACACCGGCGTCCACGTCGTCGTGGCGTGCGGCGTGCTCGATGCCGCCTTCGTTCCACGCGGCGCGGGCAAGGTCGTGATCGTCGATCCGTTCAACGACACCGTCACCAGCAGCTTCGACCTGCCGTTCGCGAACCCCTACGGCTTCCTGATGCCGACGCGGCCCGACGATCCCGCCGCCGGGGAGCTGCTGGTCGCGACCGTCCCGAGCTTCACCAACTTCTCGACCGGCTGCCTCGCGCGGATCGGGCTCGGGGCCACGCCGGCGTCCAACGGTTGCCTCGTCACCAACCAGGCGCTGGGCGGGTGGGCCAACCAGGTCGAGGCCGACCCGACCGGCGCGCTGCTTTGGATCGCGTCGACGATCTACGACGTCAACTTCAACCCCTACGGCCGCCTGGTCGCGTACGACCTGGTCGCGGGCACGCTCGGCACGCCGATCAGCGAGCCGGGCGAGGAGATCGCCGACGTCGCCGCGTGCCCCGGCGGCTACGTGGTCGCCGCCGATCGCAACGCCACCGGCGGCGGCATCCGCATCTATCACGACGGCACCGTGAGCCCGGTGCTCGACCTCGGTGTCCGGCCGGCGCCCGGCGCCGGGCTCGGCTGCGACTGAGACATCACACCCCTCTGCTAGTACGGGACGATGCTCGACGTCCTGCGCGAGGTGTTCGGCTTCCCCGCGTTCCGCGGCGGACAGGCCGAGGCCGTGGCCGCGGTCGAGGCCGGCCGCGACGCGGTGGTCCTGCTGCCGACCGGCGCGGGCAAGTCGCTGTGCTACCAGGTGCCGGCGGTGGTCGCCGCGCTCGAGGGACGCGGCGTCAAGGCGGCGTCGATCCACAGCCACCAGGACGCGGACGCGCAGCGTGAGGTGATCGGCGCGCTGGGCCGCGGCGAGCTCGAGCTGCTGTACGTGTCGCCGGAGCGCGCGGCGCTCGAGTCGTTCCGGCGGATCCTGCGCAAGGCCAAGGTCGCGCTGCTCGCGATCGACGAGGCGCATTGCGTCAGCCAGTGGGGCCACGACTTCCGCCCCGAGTACCTGCGGCTGCACGAGCTGCGCGAGGTGATCGACGTGCCGGTGATCGCGCTGACCGCGACCGCCACGCCGCGCGTGATGGACGAGATCGTCTGCGCGCTCGAGCTGAAGGCGCCCGCGATCATCCGCGGCGAGTTCGCCCGCCCCAACCTCGCGTTCAGCGTCCGCCACCTCCGCGACGACGCGTCGCGGCTCGCCGCGATCATCGCCGCGTGTGACGAGCTCGGGCTGCGCAGCCGCAACGGCATGGGCCGCGCCATCATCTATTGCGCGACCCGCAAGAAGACGGAGCTGGTGTCGGACGCGCTGCGCGCCGCGGGCTTCCCGGCCGGCCACTACCACGCGGGCCGCACCCCGCTGGCCCGCGAGCGCGCGCACGGCGCGTTCGCCCTCGGGCGCACCCGGATCCTGTGCGCGACCAGCGCGTTCGGGATGGGGATCGACTTCTCCGACGTCCGGCTGATCGTCCATTTCGGCGCGCCGGGCAGCCTCGAGGCGTACTACCAGGAGGCCGGCCGCGCGGGCCGCGACGGCGCGGCCGCGCAGTGCGTGCTGCTGTTCGGTTCCGGCGATCTGATGACGCAGCGTCGGATCCAGTCCGGCGGCAACCAGGCGCGCGCCGAGGCCGGGCTCGCTGCGATGGACCGCTACGCGCGCGCGCCGCGGTGCCGCCAGGAGGTCCTGTGCGCGCACTTCACCGGTCGCGACGATCACCCGCCGTGCGGCACGTGCGATGTCTGCGCCGGCGCGGTCGAGGAGCTGCAGGAGGAGGCGCCGCGCCGGGTGCGCGCGGCCCGCGCGATCGTCGAGCGCAAGCCCCGCGGGCTGCGCCCGACGCGCACCAGCGGCTCGGGCCTCGCCCGCGAGCTCGAGCGCTACCGCCGCCGTCGCGCCCGCGAGCTCAAGTGGAAGGCGTTCATGGTCTTCCAGCACAAGGTCATCGTCGCGATCGATCAGCAGCGCCCCGGCTCCGCCGACGCCCTGGCCCGCATCCCCGGCCTCGGCGCCTCGCGGATCGCCCGGTTCGGCGACGACCTGCTCGACCTCGTCCGCCGCTACGGCTAGCCTGCGGCATGACCGCCGACCTCGACGCCCTCAAGACCCGGCTCGCCGAGCACAACGACCTGGTGATGGCCGCGGCGCTGCTGCGCTGGGATCAGGCGACGTACATGCCCGAGGGCGGCAACGCCGCGCGCGGCCGGCAGCTCGCGACCCTCGAGCGCATCGCGCACGATCGGCTGACCGATCCGGGCCTCGCGCGCCTGCTCGACAAGGTCACGCCGGCCGCCGAGCGCGAGGGCCCGGACTCGTTCCTCGGCCGGCTGGTCAAGGTCGCGCGCACCGACGTCGACCGCGCCGCGAAGGTGCCGGCGGCGTTCGTCAGCGCGTTCGCGAACCACCGCGCCGAGACCTACGACGCGTGGACCCGCGCGCGCCCCGCCAACGACTTCGCCGCGGTCGCCGGGCTGCTCGCGAAGACCGTCGAGATGAGCCGCGAGTACGCCGGGTTCTTCGCGCCCTACGAGCACGTCGCCGATCCGTTGATCGAGCTCGCGGATCCGGGCGCCCTGACCTCGAGCCTGCGCGCGCTGTTCGCCGAGCTGCGCCGCGAGCTGGTCCCGCTCGTCGACGCGATCACCCGCGCCGCGCCAGCCGACGACGCGTGCCTCCACCAGGCGTTCCCCGAGGCCGAGCAGCTCGCGTTCGGGCTGCAGATGGCGCAGCAGTTCGGCTACGACCTCGCGCGCGGCCGCCAGGACAAGACGCACCACCCGTTCATGACCAAGTTCTCGCTCGGCGACGTGCGGATCACGACGCGCGTGCGCACCAACGACCTCGCATGCGCGCTGTTCTCGACGCTGCACGAGGCCGGCCACGCGATGTACGAGCAGGGCATCGATCGCGCGTACGAGGCGACGCCGCTCGCCGAGGGCACGTCGTACGGGTTGCACGAGAGCCAGTCGCGGCTGTGGGAGAACCTGGTCGGGCGCAGCCTGCCGTTCTGGAAGGGCGCGTACCCGCGGCTCCAGGCCGCGTTCCCCGCGCAGCTCGGCGGCGTGCCGCTCGACGCGTTCTACCGCGCGATCAACCGCGTCGAGCGCTCGCTCGTCCGCACCGACTCCGACGAGGTCACGTACTCGCTCCACGTGATCATGCGGTTCGACTTCGAGCTCGAGCTGCTCGAGGGCAAGCTCGCCGCGAAGGACCTGCCCGAGGCGTGGCGGGCGCGCGCGCAGGCCGACCTCGGCGCCACGCCGCCCACCGACGTCGACGGGTGCCTGCAGGACGTGCACTGGTTCGACGGCTTCGTCGGCGGCGCGTTCCACACCTACGCGCTCGGCAACCTGATGAGCGCGCAGTTCTTCGACGCCGCGGTGGCCGCGCACCCCGAGCTGCCCGCCGAGATCGAGGCCGGTCGGTTCCAGACCCTGCGCACGTGGCTGGTCGACAACGTCCACGTCCACGGCCGCGCGCGGTCGGCCGACGAGATCGTGCGCGCCGCCACCGGTCAGCCGCTGTCGACGGCCCCGTACCTCGGCTATCTCCGCCGCAAGTACGGCGCGCTCTACGGGCTGTGATGAGCGAGCTCACCCGCGCCGACGTCGACGCCTGGACCGGCGCCGTGGTGCTCGAGTTCGGGACGCCGACGTGCACGCACTGCCTCGCCGCGCGCCCGATGATCGCCAGGCTGCTCGCCGAGTTTCCGGACGTCCGGCACGTCCAGGTCGAGGACGGCTCGGGCAAGCCGCTCGGTCGCTCGTTCCAGGTCCGGCTGTGGCCGACGCTGGTGATGCTGCGCGACGGCCAGGAGGTCGCGCGTTCGGTCCGGCCGAAGTCCGAGCTGCAGCTCGGCCGCGCGTTCGACGCCCTGCGGTGAGGTAAGGTCCGCGCCATGTCCACCGACGAAGCGTCGCCCGGCGGGAGCAAGATCTACCGGCACAAGGAGGCGGCGCCGGCCGACGAGGTCGCGCACGCCGACGACGAGCGGATCACCAAGCACCTCGAGCGCACGATCGGCGGCCCGTACACGGTCTGGCACGAGCTCGTGTCGGACCGCGTCCACATCGACGTCCACGTGGTCGCCCCGACCGAGGCGAACCCGTGCCTCACGCTCGTCACGGCGGGGATGAGCGCGCGGCCGATGAAGCTGCCACCCGACGTCGAGCCACAGTGGGGTCACGCCGAGCTGTGCATGTTCCTGCCGCACGACTGGAAGCTCGACGAGGCCTCGCTCGACGACGAGCGCCACTACTGGCCGATCCGCCTGCTCAAGACGCTCGCGCGCCTCCCGCACGAGTACGACACCTGGCTCGGCTGGGGTCACTCGATCCCCAACGGCAACCCTGCCAAGGCGTACGCGGCCGGGACCAAGCTGTCGGGCGCGGTCGTCGTGCCGCCGTTCGCGCTCGCCGACGAGTTCTTCGCGGTCGAGGGCGAGCCGGCGATGCACGTGTTCCAGGTCTTGCCGGTCACCGACGCCGAGATGGCGTTCAAGCTCAAGAAGGGCCTCGATCCGCTGCTCGAGAAGCTCGAGAAGGCGCACCCCGAGATCTACGGGCCCCTCGTTCCCGGCCGCCGCAGCGCCGTGTGATCGCCTCGCCCGCCCGCGAGGCGGGCTGCTAGTATCGACGCCGTGCTCGGCGCCTCCGTGGGTGGATACCGGATCGAGTCCCTGCTCGGCCAGGGCGGGATGGGCGTGGTCTACCTCGCGCGCCACCAGCTGCTCGGCCGCCCGGCCGCAGTGAAGGTGCTGCTGCCGGACTTCTCGCGCAACACCGAGATCGTCCAGCGGTTCTTCAACGAGGCGCGCGCGGCCACGACGGTGCGGCACCCCGGCATCGTCGAGATCTACGACTTCGGGTTCCTCGCCGACGGCTGTGCGTACATCGTCATGGAGTTCCTCGACGGTCAGGGCCTCGCGCAGCGGATCGCGGCGCGCGGGCGGATGCCCGCGATCGAGACGCTGTCCGTGGCGCGCCAGATCGCCGGCGCGCTGTCGGCGGCGCACGGCAAGGGGATCGTCCATCGCGATCTGAAGCCCGACAACGTGTTCCTGGTCCGCGACCCGGAGGTGCCGAGCGGCGAGCGCATCAAGCTGCTCGACTTCGGGATCGCGAAGCTCGCCGGCGACCAGGCGCAGAGCCAGAAGACGCGCACCGGCGCGGTGATGGGCACGCCCACGTACATGGCGCCGGAGCAGTGCCGCGGCGTCGCGGTCGATCACCGCGCCGACGTCTACGCGCTCGGCTGCATCGTGTTCGAGATGCTGTGCGCGCGCCCGCCGTTCATCGGCGAGGGCTCGGGCGACGTGCTCGCCGCGCACATCTACGTCGAGCCGCCGATGCCGCGCGGGTTCGCGCCCGACGTGCCGCCGGCCGTCGAGGCGCTGGTGCTGCGGCTGCTGATCAAGGATCCGGCGCAGCGCATCCAGACCGCCGACGCCGTGATCGCCGCGATCGACGAGGCGACCTCGGGCGCGGCGCGCGCGATGGGGCCGGTGACGCAGCCGGCGTCGCACGCGCACGGCCCGTCGATCCCGACCAGCCCGCGGCTGCCGTCGAGCCCGGTGGCCGCGGCGGTGCCGGCGCAGCACCCGACCACGCTCGGCGCAGCGGCGGGCAGCACGCTCGCGCCCGCCGGTGGGCGCAGTCGGATGATCATCCCGATCGTCGCCGGGGTGCTCGTGCTCGGCGCCGTCGGCGCGTTCCTCGCGACGCGCGGCGGTGGCGGTGACGCGCCGAAGCAGGCGGCGGTGACCGCGCCGGACCCGACACCGGACCCGACACCGGACCCGAAACCCGACCCGAAACCGGACCCGACCCCGGAGCCGCCGAAGGTGGAGGCGCCCGCCGCGCCCAGGCCTGTCACGATCGAGATCGCGAGCGATCCGGCCGGCGCGGACGTGGTGATCGGCGGCCAGGTGAAGGGCCAGACGCCGTACTCGGTCACGCAGGCGCCGGTCGCCGGCGAGCTCCAGATCGTCGTGCGCGAGGACGGCTACAAGGATCGCGTCGTCGCGGTGAACGGCGATGCCGACGCGCGCGAGTCGGTCGTGCTCGAGAAGCTCAAGAAGAAGGCGGCCAGCGGCGGCAAGAAGAAGGCGGGCGGCGGCGGCAACAACAACGATCGCAACGGGAGCGTGAACCCATTCTGACCTCGCGCCTGCTCGCGGCCGCGCTGGCGTGCGCGGCGGTCACGGCGTCGATGCCCGTCGGCGTCGCGGTCGCGCAGAAGTCCGACAAGGACAAGAAGGCGCAGGCCAAGTCGTACGTCGACGCCGGCCTCGCCGCCGAGAAGGCGGCCGACTACGACACCGCGATCGCGATGTACGCCAAGGCGTACGCGGTGATCCCGCACCCGGTGCTGCTGTTCAACATCGCGAACGCGCACCGGCTCGCCGGCGCGATGCCGCAGGCGCTCGACTACTACCAGCAGTACCTCGCGGTGGATCCGCAGGGCGAGCAGGCCAAGGCCTCGAAGGCGCGGATCGCGGAGATCGAGCAGGCGATCGCCGACGCCAAGGGCAAGGCCGACGCCGACGCCAAGGCCAAGGCCGACGCCGACGCCAAGGCCAAGGCCGACGCCGATGCGAAGACGCGCGCGAAGGCCGAGGCCGACGCGCAGGCGCAGGCCGACGCCGACGCCAGGGCGCAGGCCGACGCCGACGCCAAGGCGCAGGCCGACGCCGAAGCGCGCGCCCGGCGCGATGCCGAGCCTAAGACGTTCACCCCGATGCGGATCGCCGGCGTCGCGGCCGGCGGCCTCGGCGTCGCCGGTCTCGCGGGCGGCGTCGTGTTCGGCCTGAAGGCGAAGTCGATCTCGGACGAGCTGTCCGAGCCCGGCGCGCAGTTCGATCCCGCGCGCGTCGACGACGGCGAGGCCGCGAACACGATGATGTTCGTCTGCTACGGCGTCGGCGCCGCGCTCGTCGCCACCGGCGCCGTCCTGTGGGTGATCGGCAAGGACACCCGCGTGGCGCCCACCGCCGACGAGCACGGCGCCGGCCTCAGCCTCGCGGGCACGTTTTGAAGTCGCGTATCCTCGGCGTCCTGCCCGCGCTCCTCCTCGCCGCGTGCTTCGATCCGTCGTTCAACAACCCGACGTGCGGCCCGGCAGGAGAGTGCCCGGAGGGCTACGACTGCATGGCCGGCGTGTGCCGCCTGCCGGTCGTGATCGAGCCCGACGCGGATCCCAACGCGCCCGACGCGTCCCTGATCGACGCCGACCCGAACGCACCCGACGCGCGCATCCTCGTCGACGCGCCCATCCTCGCGGGGTGCGCCGGGTGGACGTTCGCGCCGTCGAACGTGGCGTGCATCGATCCGATCGGCACGTGGGACCTGACCACCTCGACGAGCTACAACACGGACACGGGCATGGTGAGCACCGGAGCAGCGCCGGTCAGCTCGTTGGTGTCGCAGACCGGCGGAGGGAACGTGCGCGTCGTCTCGGTGACCTCGTTCAGCGTGGGGTCCGGGACTTCACTGCGGATCACGGGATCGCTTCCGCTGATCGTCCTCGTGCACGGTGACGCCACGGTGGTCGGCATGATCGACAGCTCCGCGGACTTCGAGGTGCCCGGGCCGGGCGGCAACGCGAACGAGTGCGGGACGCAGCTCGGCAACGGCGAGAGCGGGCTCGTCGGCGGAACCACGGGCGGTGGAGGCGGCGGCGCCAGCTTCGGAGGAGGCGGCCGCCCCGGAGGCAACGGCGGCGCCGGCGCTGCCGGGGGCGGGAACTCCGGAAACGTCGCCACGAGCTTCACGCTCGCGCCGCTCCGCGGTGGTTGCCGAGGTGGCAGCGGCGGAAATGGGACCGCGCCGGCGGGTGTCGGAGGCGCCGGCGGCGGCGCGATCGAGATCGCGGCGCGCGATCAGATCATCGTCACGGGCATGGTCCACGGCGGCGGCGGCGGCGGACGTGGCGCCACGGGCGGCGGGGTCGGTGGCGGGGGCGGCGGGTCCGGCGGCGCCGTCCTGCTGGAGGCTCCTGGGGTCTCGGTGATGGGCTCGCTGTGCGCGAACAGCGGCGCCGCCGCCGGTGGGGCTGGCCAGACCGCGGCGGGCGTGGCCGGACAGGACGCGAGCTGCACCAGCGCGGCCGTCGGTGGATCCGGCGCGACCAACGCCGGAGACGGCGGCAACGGCACCCACCTCGCGACGATGCCAGGCAACGGCACGAGCGGCTCCGGCTCGGGCACCGGCGGCGGCGGCGGCGGCGGCGGTGCCGGCGTGATCCGCGTGCGCGGCGCGCTCACCGCCACCGGCGCGACCATCAGCCCCGCCCCGACGACCGTCCCGCTCTGAGCACCTTCTCGGGTTTCGTGCGTAGATCGCGGCATGGGCCATTCGAGGGTGTGGGTCGTGGTCGCGTCGTGTGCGCTCGTCGCGGGGTGCAGCGATCCGAAGTCGAGCACCGGGACCACCGCGGTCGCGCACGCGCGCGCCGGTGAGCTCGGCGAGATGCCGTCGCCGGGGCCGATGCAGCTGGTCGGCGACGTCGGCAAGCCGGTCGACTTCATGGTGATCGCCGCGCCGCCGCAAAGGGATCCGTCGGCGCCGGTGTCGCTGACCGCGGGCGACGGCACGGGCCTCGAGCTGACGAGGCTCGACGCGCGCGCCGTGGTCGACGGGCCGCTCGCGTTCACCGAGCTGCGGCTGACGTTCAAGAACCCCGAGAACCGCGTGATCGAGGGCCGGTTCGCGATCACGCTCCCCGAGTCCGCGGCGATCAGCCGGTTCGCGATGAAGATCGACGGCCAGTGGATGGAGGCCGAGATGGTCGAGCGCCAGAAGGCGCGCCGCGCGTACGAGGACTTCCTCCACCGCCGCCAGGATCCGGCGCTCCTCGAGAAGGAGGCCGGCAACGAGTTCCGCGCCCGCGTGTTCCCGATCCCGGCCAACGGCGAGAAGGAGCTGATCGTCTCGTACCAGGAGACGCTCGCCGATCTCGGTCGGCCGTACGTGCTGCGGCTGCGCGGGCTGCCGCGGATCGCCGACGCGAGCGCGAAGGTGCAGGTCGCGCGGCTCGACGCCGGCAAGCTGTACTGGGACGTCGCGACGCTCGCCGAGCAGGCGTGGGTGCCCGATCGCGATCTCGCCGTCGCCGGCAGCGCCTCGGCGCAGGCGCTCGGCGCGCCCGGCGTGGTCGCGCTGCGCGTCGCGCCGACGATCGACGCGGCGCCCGAGGCGATCACGAAGCTCACGCTGCTGGTCGACACCAGCGCGTCGCGCGCCGCCGGGTTCGTCGACTACGCGAGCGCGGTCGAGGAGCTCACCACGGCGCTCGCCGCGGCGCACGCCGGGCTCGCGCTGACCGTCGTCGCGTTCGATCAGGAGCCGTCGAAGGTCTACGAAGGACCGGCGAGCGGCGCGGTCGGACAGATCTCGTCGGGGCTGATCGCCCGGCAGGCGCTCGGCGCGTCCCGGCTCGACGCCACGCTCGCGTGGGTCAAGTCCGCTGGCGCGTCGGGCCGCGTCGTGATCGTCACCGACGGCGTGATCACCGCGGGCGAGCTCGACGGCACCAAGCTCGGCGAGGCCGCGGCCGCGCTCGGACCGGCGGTCGACCGGCTCGACGTCGTGCTCGCCGGCGGGATCCGCGATCGCGCCGCGGCCGAGGCGATGTCGCGCGGGCGGCTCGCGCGCGACGGCGCGGTGCTCGATCTCGACGACGGCGCGGCCGAGGTCGCGCGCCGCCTCGGGCTGGCGACGCGGTCCGGCCTCGCGGTGAAGGTCGACGGCGCGACCTGGACGTGGCCGACCGTCCTCGACGGCGTCCAGCCCGGCGACGCCGTGATGATCTACGCCGGCTTCGCCGACTCGGCGACGCCGGCGACCGTGAAGCTCGACCTCGGCGGCGAGGTCCGCGAGCTGACCGTCGAGGCCGCGGCGCCGCCGCTGGTCGCGCGCGCGGTGGCCGCCGCCCAGATCGCCCTGCGCGAGACGCGGCTCGGCGCGATCACCGACGCCGGCGCCCGCGCCAAGGAGGTCGGGCAGATCGTGACGCTGTCGAGCGACTACCGCGTGCTGTCGGATCACACCGCCCTGCTCGTGCTCGAGACGGAGGGCGACTACGCGCGGTTCGGCATCGATCGCAAGGCGCTCGCCGGCATCCTCGTGGTCGGCGATCGCGGCGTCGAGGTGATGAGCCGGCAGGACACGTTCGCGTGGGGCGGCGAGCCGGACGTCCGGACGCCGGACAAGACGGATCCCGCGGTGACGACGAGCAAGGAGGAGCCGCCGGGCGGCGACGCGCCGCCGCCCGAGGCCGAGCACGACAAGTCCGAGGAGTCCGGCGGCACCGGCGAGGCGATGGCCCTCGACGAGGGCAAGATGGGCAAGAAGGACTCCGACCGCGCCGAGGGCCAGTACAAGATGCGCGACGACGACGAGCCGAAGCCGGCGTCCGAGCCCGCGATGGGCAGCGGCAGCGGCACGAGCGCCGGCAGCGGCACGAGCGCCGGCCGTGGCACCAGCGCCGGGAGCGCCGCGCCGCGCCGCCCGCCGCCGCCGCCTCCGCCGCCGCCGCCCGGCACCGATCCGCCGATCCTGGACGCGCAGGATCGCCCGCAGCCGTACACCGGCCGCCTGGCCACGGTGATGGACCTGCTCGCCAAGGGCAGCGCGGATCCCGCGCTCGGCGAGGCGAGGCGCTGGCGCGCCGAGGCGCCCGGCGACGTGCTCGCGCTGATCGCGCTCGGCGAGGCGTTCGAGGCCAAGCAGCAGACCGCCGACGCCGCCCGCGCCTACGGCTCGATCATCGATCTGTTCCCGGCCCGCGCGGATCTCCGCCGGTTCGCCGGCGAGCGGCTCGATCGGCTCGCCGGCGCGAAGGACGGCGCCGCCGCCCGCGAGCTCGCGGTCGACACCTACCGCCGCGCCGTCGAGCAGCGCCCCGATCACCTCACCGGCCACCGCCTGCTGGCGTACGCGCTGCTCCGCGCGGGCCGCCCCGGCGAGGCGTTCGCCGCCATCGAGGCCGGCCTGCAGCAGACCTACCCCTCCGGTCGGTTCGAGGGTGGCTACCGGATCCTCCAGGAAGATCTCGGCATCCTCGGCGCGGCGTGGAAGCGCGCCGATCCCAAGGCCGAGGCCGATGTCCTCGCGCGGCTCAAGACCGCGGGCGTCGCGCTCGCCACCACGCCGTCGCTGCGGTTCGTCCTGGTCTGGGAGACCGACGCCAACGACGTCGACTTCCACATCCACGACGCCCGGGGCGGCCACGCGTCCTACTCGATGAAGGAGCTGCCGTCGGGCGGCGCGCTCTACGCGGACGTCACCACCGGCTATGGCCCGGAGTGCTTCACGATCGAGGGCAAGCCCTCCGCGGCGCCCTACCAGCTCAGCAGCCACTACTACTCGCGCGGGCCGATGGGCTACGGCATGGGCAAGCTGCAGGTCCTCCGCCACGACGGCGCCGGCACCCTCGCCTTCGAGGACCGTCCCTTCATCGTGATGGTCGACTCGGCGTTCGTCGAGCTGGGCGAGGTGCGGTGACCTACTTGCGCTGCAGGTAGCTCGGCACGCCCGCGGCGTCGAGCGCGGCGCGGAGGTCGTCCCACACGCCCTGGGTCGCGTCGCCGGTGACGACCACCTCGGCGCCTCCGGCGGTCTTGCACGCCGCGACCGCCGCGGCGCGGTTCGCCGGCTTGCCGTCGACGGAGATGCCGTCCGCGGAGATCCGCAGCGCGCACCGGCGCGGGCCGGCGTCGGCGGTCGCGGTCGCGGTGCCGCTGCCGGTCCCGTTGCCCTTGCCTCCGCCGCCGAGGCCCCAGCCGCGGCCACACCGCAGGTACAGGAACGCGAGGACCACCAGGCCCACGATCGCGCCCGTGACGAGCAGCTTGCGTCGGAGCTTGCGGCGGTCGAGCTCGCGCGCGACGTCCTTGGCCAGCTTGCGATCGGTCTCGGTCATGGAATGCTCCCTCGGTCGACGACGACGGCGACGCCGCGCTGCTCGTCGAGGCAGCGGTCGGCGTCGTGATGGAGCCCGTCGTGGAGCGCGTGCGACAGCTCGGCGAGCGGGACCTCCGCGCTGAGCACGACGAGGTAGCCGGCGAGATCCGCCAGCCCGAGGTGGACCGCGGCGATCCGACACAGCCGCTGGTCCGCGGAGCGATCGCCGAGGTACGCGACGGCGACATCGGGATCCGGCACGTGCTCGAGCAGCGGCACGTCGAGGTCGATCGCGCGGTCCACCGTCTCGAGGCGCGTCAGCGTGCCGTCCTGGCGGATCCGCACGATCAACGTCGGCCGCCCGGCGAGCGCGGTGATCGCGCGATCGCGCAGCGCGGCGACCTCGGCCGGCGGCTGCGGCGGCGCGGGGGGCGCGGGCGGCGCGGGCGGCGCGGCGGTGGCCTCGGCGACGTCCTGCCGGCCGGCGAGCTGGACCAGCGTCGCGAAGATCAGGATGAACAGGACGTCGAGCAGCGACGTGAGGTTCGGCGCCGGCGCGGCCTGGCGCTTCACGCCGCCCCGCCATGCTTGCGCGCGCGCCGGCGCGCGTCCCACGCCTCGATGTTCTTCTCGCACGCGTCGACCCACGCCGCGAGCCGCATCTGGAACATGCCGGCGAGGAAGATCGAGTACGTCAGCCCGGCGACGGTGGTCCACACCGCGAGGGCGAGCGGCCCGAGGAGCGCGCTCGCGTCCGCGCCCGAGATCATCAGCGACAGCCCGAGCCCGAGCACGGTGCCCAGGAGCCCGAGCTGGCGCAGCAGCTCCCCCCAGAACGACAGCGCCGGCTCGAGCCGGTGCGCGCGCATCTGCCACGACCGGACCTCCTTGCCGGCCCACACGGGATCTCCCGAGGTCGTGACCGCGTGCGCCTCGTCGCGGATCTCGGCCACCTCGAGCCCGCCCGGCGGCTTCGCGCCCTCCGCCTCCTCGGCGACGAGCTCGTAGCCGAGGTGATCGGTCAGCGACCGCACCCACCGCAGCTCGGCGGAGATGTGCAGCATCGCGACCACGAACACGATCGTGATCGCGGCGCAGAACACCGCGGTCAGGCCCCAGCCCTGAATGAACCAGTGCACGGCCCACAGCCTACCCGAGCCCGCGCTCGAGCATTGCCGCGCGCATCCGCTACATGGAGCGAGCCCGCACAGCGGCGCGCTGGCACGGAACGTGATCATTGGTACGCCATGCCCGCGAGCCCGGACATTCTAGCGTTGCTCAGGCGCGCGGCCGGCGCCGACGACGTGATCGGGCTCGCGGGCGGGCTGCCAGCCGAGACGCTGCTCCCGCGTGAGGCGCTCGCGCACGCGATCGCGACCACGACCGCGCGATCGGGCAGCGCCCTGCAATACGGCTGGGCCGAAGGCGACCCGCGGCTCCGCGCGTGGATCGCGACGCGGCTCGCCGCGCGCGGCGCCGACGTCAGCCCGGACGACGTCATCGTGACCACCGGCGCGCAGCAGGCGCTCGTGCTCGCCGCCGGGGCGATCCGCGGCCGGATCGCCGTCGGCGCCGAGACCTACCCCGCCGCGATCGACGCGTTCGCCGTCGCCGGTGCACATGCGGTGGTGAGCGGCGTACGCACCGACTACGCGATCATCGGCGTGCACAACCCGCGCGGCGATCAGCGACGCGAGGCGCCCGGCGAAGGCGCGACGATCGCCGACGAAGCGTACGCCGAGCTGCGGTTCGACGGCCGGGTGCCGCGCCCGCTGCTCGCCGACGCGCGCAGCCGGGTCTGGCACATCGGCACGATCTCCAAGGTGATCTGCCCCGGGCTCCGGGTCGGCTGGCTGGTGCCGCCGCGCAGCGCGCGGGCTGCCGTGATCGCCGCGAAGTCCGCCGCCGACCTCCAGACCGCCAGCCTGTCGCAGGCCGCGCTGGTCGCGCTGCTCGACGAGCTCGACTACGAGGCCGTGGTGTCGCGCGCGCGCTCGACCTACGCCGCGCGCGCCGCCGCGCTCGCCGAGGCGATCCGCGCACACTTCCCCGAAGGCCAGTTCACCGAGCCCGACGGTGGGTTCACGATCTGGCTCGAGCTCGACGATCCGTGCCCGACGCCCCGCGACGAGCAGGCGCTGCTCGCCGCCGCGGTCGACGCCGGCACCAGCTTCGATCCGGGCAGCATGTTCCGCGTCGACGGCGCGACCTCGCCGCTCGCGCTCCGGCTCAGCTTCTCGCACTGCGCGATCGACGCGCTCGGCGAGGCCGTCCGCCGCCTGGCCATCGCGGTCGCGCGGTGGCGCGCGCGCACGTAGCGCGCCCGAGCCTCACCTGCGTCATCCCACCGTCGCGTCGACGCGGCCCGCGCCGGGCGCGGCGATCGCGAGCGCCCGTCCGTGCGCGTCGAGGATGCACGAGCCGCCCTGCCCCGGGATCCGCACCACGCCGGGGCCCCAGTTCGCGTTCGCGATCGCGACGCCGAACCGCGCGGCGAGCTCGCGGAGCAGCGGCGGCCGCGTGTCGGCGCGATCGACCCACGCCGACGGGAACACGAGCAGGTCGGCCGCCGCCAGCGTGTCCGCCGCCTCGTCGGGGAGGAAGTGGAGGTCGTAGCAGACCGCGACGGTGACCTTGACGCCGCCCAGCTCGATCAGCGGATACGGCGCTGCGCCCGGCGTCGCCCAGGTCTCGGGCATCCACGGATGGCGCTTGCGGTAGTGGAGGACGCGCGCGCCGTCGGGCCCGAACCCGAGCGTCGTGTTGTAGCGCGCGGCGCCGTCGGCCTCGATCAGCGGGCCGATCAGGTGCACGCCGTGGCGTCGCGCCAGCGCGGCGAGCGCCTGCGCCGTCGGCCCGTCGAGCGGCTCGCCCGCGCCGGTCAGGTCGAAGTCGCCGAGCGGCGACACGTACCCGGTCAGCGACGCCTCGGGCAGCACGACCAGGTCGCCATGCGCCGTCGCCAGCGCGGCGTCGACCTCGGCGAGCGCGGCGTCGACGGCGTTCCAGCGCGCGGGCAGCTCCAGGACGGTGACCCGCATGCGACGGGGATGCTAGCGTCGAACCCCGTGCGCCGCATCGCCTACGTCACCGACGTCGAGGGAAAGTGGGACAAGCTCGCCGGGTTCGCCGCCGAGAACCCGCTGGTGACGCTCGACGACCGCGGCCTGCGCGTCGCGGACGGCGCGGTGCTCGTGTTCGGCGGCGACGCCGTGGATCGCGGACCCGCCGGCCGCCGCGTGGTCGCGACCCTGCTCGCCGCGAAGCTGGCGCAGCCCGATCAGGTGGTGCTGCTCGCCGGTAACCGCGACATCAACAAGCTCCGCCTCGCGCGCGAGCTCACCGGCGCGCCACCGCCCGGCGCGCCCGACGGACCGCGCGGCGCGCTGCTGCGCTGGATCTTCGCGCACACGATGGGCGCGCGCGACGCGTTCGAGCATCGCCGGGCCGAGCTGGGCGCCGTGTCCGACGACGCGGTGGTCGATAGCTACGTCGACGACGTGCGGCCCGACGGCCCGATGACGCGCTACCTCGCCGCGACCTCGCTCGGGTTCCGCGAGGGCGACGCGCTGTTCCTGCACGGCGGCGTCACCGCCGAGAACCTCGGCGTCGTCCCGGGCCACGTCGGCCGCGCGCCCGACGTCGACGCCTGGATCGCGCGGCTGAACGCGTTCCTCGCCGCGTCGGTCGACGACTTCGTCGCGGGCCGCGAGCCGAAGGCGCTGATCGCCTACCAGGCGCCGGTCCCCGGCACCAAGCTGAACCAGGCGAGCGTGGTCTACGCCCGCCCCACCGACGATCGCGGCGACCCCGTGCTGCCGGCTGCCGAGGTCGTCGCGAACCTGCGCGCGTCCGGGATCCGCCGCGCCGTCGTCGGTCACACGCCCTCGGGCGACTGCCCGGCCGTCCTGCGTGACGGCGACTTCGCGCTCGTCCTCGCCGACAACTCTTACGGCCGCATCGAGCCCGGCTCGCGCCTGATGCTCGACGCGTCGACGATCCGCGGCGCCGGCCGCACGGTCCTCGACGGCGGCGAGCTCGCCGACGTCGCCTGGGAGCTCGCCCTCGCCGACGACTCGCCGCTCGGCCTCCGCGACCCCGCCACCCGCCGCCTCGTCAAGGCGCAGCTCGCCCGCGGCGACTACCTCACGTTCCGCGCCCTCGACGGCTACGACGTCGAGCAGCGCGCGGTCCCGCCGACCTCGCTCGATCGCGCCTCGCTCGCCGCACCTCGGTGACCCGGATTAACGCCAAGGACGCCAGGGACGCCAAGGTCAGACGCCAAGCTCAGAACCCAAATTGGGTTCTCAGCTTGGCGTCCGATCTTGGCGTCCTCGGCGTCCTTGGCGTTAATCCGGGTCAGGAACCCGGGAACATCAGGTCGCGCATGTCGGCGTCGAGCGAGGACAGGATGTGCGCGATGGTCTTGCCGCGCAGGCGCGTCTTGGTGGCGCGGAACGGCATGCGGCCGAGGGCGGCGAGGCGGGTGGCCTCGGCCCTCGCGACGGTGAGGACGTCGCCTGGGTCGGCGAGCGCGTCGAGGTAGCCGGCGCGCAGCGCGCCCTCGGGATCGTAGATCTGCGCGAGCAGGGTCGCGCGGGTGAGCTCGGTGGGCAGCAGGCGATCGCGCGCCAGCTCCATCGCGAGCACGGGCACCGGCATGCCGATCGAGACCTCGTTGAGGCCGATCTTGAACGGCCCCTTCGCGCCCACGCGGTGGTCGCCGGTGAGCACGACCAGCGAGCCGCCCGCGAGCGCGTGGCCGGTGCAGGCGATCACCAGCGGGATCGTCGCGCCGTACAGCTTCATCAGCAGCTCGGAGCCGGCGCGGAGCAGATCCTTCGCGTGCTCGGGACCGCTCATCATCACGCGCAGATCGAACCCGGCGCAGAACCGCTCGGGGCGCCCCGCGAGCACGACCGCGCCGGCCTCACCCTCGGCGCGCACGAGCGCGGCCTGGAGCTGGTCGATCATCCCGCGCGACAGCGCGTTCGCCTTGCCGTCGTCCATCTGGACCACGGCGACCTTGTCTTCGAGGGTGTACGTGAGGAGCGCGTCGGGCACGGCCGTAACGTACACGGGTGATAGCGTCGACGCCATGACGCCGGAGCCGCTGTCCCTGGAGTCGCTGTCGAACATCACCGCGCGCTACAGCCGAACCACGTTCGAAGATCGCGAGCGGATCCTCGTGATCGCGTTCGCGGGCGACTACCGCGAGGGCTCCGCCGGCAACCCCGACGCCGCGCGGATGCGTGCGCACGTCGCGGCCGCGGTCGCGGCGTGGGGCTGCGACGGCGTGGTCCTCGATCTGACCGAGCTCGGCTACCGATGGGGCGACGGGCTGATCGGCGTGTTCGAAGCGACCGACGGTGACGCGCGGCTGCCGCGGCCGGGCGCGGTGGTCGCCGGTCCGCGCTCGCGCGGCGGCCTGTCCAGCCTGTGCGATCCAGCGGCGCTGTCCGACGACCTCGACGCCGCGGTGGCGAAGGTGCACGCCGAGGCCGCCGCCCGCGCCGCGGAGCTCGAGCGCGACGAGCTCCGGCTGTGTCTCGGCGTGTTGATCCGCGACGACGTGCCGCCCGACGACGCGCTGCCGCTGATCGCCCGCGCGCCGACGCTCTACCAGGAGTGGCAGCCGTCCGACTGGCGGACGACCACCTGGCGAACCGAGTCCGGCCGCGTCGAGGTTCGGCGCGCGTCGCCCGACGACCTCACGTGGGCCCTGACCTGCGCGCCCACCCACGGCGTCCGGGACGCCGCCGGCGCGCTCCTCGCGGTCGTGCTCGGCGCGCGCGTCGAGCTCCCGGCGCGCGTGCTCGCGCTCCCGCGGTAGTCACCACGCGATGCCGGCGTCGGCAGCGAGATCCAGGAACGTGTAGCGATCGCGGATCTCGCGGGCGTGGCGCTTGGCCTCCGAGAACAGCGCGTCGGGCCAGCCGAGGTCGGCGGGCTCGGTCGGGGCGCCCGCCGCCTCGAGGATCGCGCGGATCCGGGTCGCGCCGATGGTGACGCGGGCGATCCGATCGCGGAGCGCTGGCCAGCCGGCCGCGAGCCGCCCGTTGATCAGGTCCGGATCGGCGAGCTTGGGCGCGAGCTCGCGCCAGCACACGTCGCCGGCCGCGCCGTAGCGCGCCATCATCACGTCGCGGTCGAGCGTGCACCGCCGCACCACCGGCGGCGTGTCGAGGGCGAGCACGTGATCCTGGAGCGTCGCCATCGCCACCGTGCACACCGCGATCTCCTCGCCGTGCAGCGCCTCGGGCAGCTCCGCCATCATCGTCAGGTAGTGCGCGAGCAGGTGCTCGCCCTGGCTCGCGGGATAGCTGCCGCCGCTGATCGTCATCCCGAACCCGGACAGCACCAGCGTGCGCACGAGGTGGCGCATCGCCTCGGCGTCGCCGTCGAGCAGCGCCGCGGGCGCGGCCATCAGCGCGGCCTCGTCCTCGGCGAGCAGCGTGAACGGCACCTCGCGGTACGGCCGATCGAGGAGCAGGTGCTGGAGCAGCCAGTCGGCCTGCGCGGTGGACCGGCACGCACTGTCGCCGAGCCCGGCGCGGATCAGCCGCGCCGGCGCCGCCGCGAGCACGCCGAGATCGAAGAACGCACCGTGCGGGGTCGCGGCGCGCACCGAGCGCTTGACGCCGCCGTCGAGCACCGACGCGCTGACCGACGTGTAGCCGTTCATCGACGGCGCGGTCGCGAACACCGCCTGCGGGATCGCGCGCGCGTGCGCCACCAGCTTGGACAGATCGTTGATCGTCCCCGAGCCCACGGCGATCACCGCGTCGGTGTCGGGATCGAGCGCGGCGCCGAGCTTCGCCGCGGTCTCGACGTCGCAGTGCGGCCGGGCCCCGAGAACGATCGCCTGGACCTGGTAGCGCGATCCCAGCGCGCGCTCGACCCGCTCGCCCAGCGCGGCGTACGTGTCCACGTCCGCGATCAGCGCCAGCCGCGGCCCGAGCTGCAGGTCCGCGACGAGGTCGACCTCCCAGCCGTCGAGCGACGGCTCGATCACCACCACGCGCGCGTCCGCGCCGAGCATCGCGCCGGTGGCTGGATCGAGGTACGCCCCGGCGATCAGTCGCGCGATCGGGTCGTCCTCAGCGACAGGCATCGAGCACGGCCCCGAGCTGCGACCGCAGCGAGCCCACGTTCGGCGCGAACGAGCCGTCGAACACCGCCGAGCCGACGGTGAACGAGTCGGCGCCGGCGGCCGCGAGCGCGCGGATCTGCTCGGCGCGACCGACCCCGCCCGCGACCAGCAGGACGCCCGGGGTCCCGCGTCGCGCCGCCTTCACCATCTCGATCGGGTCCGCCTCGGTCGCGCGATACGCCAGCAGATCGACGCCCGCGCACCCGCGCGCGGCGAACCGCTGGCAGTCGCGCTCGACGTCCTCGACCGAGCCGCCGAGCTTCGTCGGGTGATCGAAGGGCTTGCCGGGAAACGGCAGGTACGCCACCGCGCTGCCGGCGAGCACGCCCAGGACCTCGTCGACGATCGTGCCGCCCAGCAGGCGGTCGACGCCGATGTCCCGCGCGACCTTCGCCGAAGCGAGGCACGCTGCCACCGAGGTGCTCACCACCTCCATGTAGCTCACCGCGCCCATCTGCTTGATGCGCTGGTTGATCGCGCGCAGGACCTCGGGCTCGACGCCCACGTCCTTGAAGCCGAGGTGGGTCAGCCCGACGTCACGGATGTCGTCGAGCACGTCGAGCGCGTCCGTGATGGTGCGATCCGCGCGCGTCAGCATGAACACGAAGTCCATGCCTCCACCGTAACCTACTGACCGGGATCGACGAACCCGTGGCGCCGCCTGACGCCGGCATCAGCCCTCTGGTGCTCTTCACCCCGGCACCGATCGCGTCAGGCTAGGGCCAGGTGCGAGCCGCGTCTCGGGGCTCCAGTCGAGCGGGCGTACTCGTTCGATCGGTGGGGTAAGATGGCCGGATGGTGGCCGTACCCAGCCCGCCTGGCGCTCGGCCGGAAGCCAAGACCTTCCGGGTCGAGGACCTGATCCGCCATGCGCGGGCAGGTCGCCTACGGGTCCCGACGTTCCAGCGGGGCTTCAAGTGGGCGCGCGAGGATGTCGAGAAGCTGATCGACAGCATCGTGCGCGGCTTCCCGATCGGCACGCTGCTCCTCTGGAGCCGCAAGGCACCTGCGGAGCGGGTGTCGATCGGAGGCCTGGAGATCGACGTTCCGGAGCAGGTCGCCTGGTACGTCGTGGATGGACAGCAGCGGCTGGTCTCGCTGGTCTCGACCCTGATCGCGGCTGCCGAGCGCAGCACTCCCCAGTACGACCTGCGCTTCGATCTCTACCTCGACCTTGCGACTGGAAAGGTGACCCATGGCGTCCGGGGCGAGGTCCCCAACGCCTATCTGCCGCTCCACCGGCTCGTGGATTCCGAGGACCTGCTGGCGTGGATCGACGACAAGCGGCTGGTCCTCACTGGGGACGAGGTCAGGCAGGCCATCCGCGTAGGCCGCGCGGTCCGCGAGTACGAGGTTCCGGCCTATATCGTCGAGGTCGAGGACGAGGGGGTCGTGCGCCAGATCTTCGAGCGCACCAACAATGCCGGCAAGCGGCTCGACTCGAACGAGGTGTTCAACGCGCCCCACGCGCCGCTCGATCGCAAGCCGGCCGCACGCCTGCGGGATGTGGTGGAACGGCTCCGCGCTCGAGGCCTCGGCGACGTCGACGAAGATCATGTCCTGAACAGCCTGCTGACGATCGTCGGCAAGGGGCTATCCGGCGATCTCCAGCAGCGCCTCCGCGACGTCGATGTTCCGGCTGCCATCGCCCGAACCGAGCGAGCACTCGACGGCGTGTTCGGCTTCTTGGCCCAAGAGGGAGGTATCCCGCGCCTACGCTTGTTGCCGTACAAGAGTCCGCTGATGGTGCTGAGCACCTTCTACGACCGCTTCCCAACGCCGTCCGAACGTGCCCGTCGTCTACTCGTGCGCTGGCTGTGGCGTGGCGTGGTGACCGAGGAGCTGCGGGGCGACGGCAAGGGGATGCGCCCGGCGCTCGACGCACTCCGCGCGTCCACGAGCGACGAGGAGGCAGCGACGGCGGTTCTGTCGACGGTGAGCCGTGTTCGCCCCGTCCTCGAATGGTCCGAGACGTTCAACGTTGGTCATGCACGCCCTCGATTGCTCGCGATCGCCATGGTCGAGCTGCGGCCGCAGCACCTCGAGACCGGCGCACCGCTTGATATCGCTGCCTTGCTGGACGCGGGCACCGACGTCTTCCCGCAGATCCTGAGCCGGCGCCCGGCCGAGAGCTCGCCCGAGGCGGCCGCCCTGTTCTCGTCTGTTGGAAACCGGCTCCTGCATCCCGCGCTCACCGGTAGCTCCTTCGCCGCGGCGATTGCCAACGCCTCGCCCGCCGTCGCGGTGAGCCACGGCATCGACGAACCTGCCGTACGTGCGCTCGCCGGTGACCGGCTCGCCTTCCTGGCGCTCCACCGCCAACGTGTCGAGGAGGCCGCCTGGCAGGTGATCGACAACCACGCGGAGTGGGAGCACGCGGATCGCCTGTCGATCGAAGCCATGAGCGACGAGGAGGAGTGACGTGGAGCTCCGCGTCCTCTTGAACGACACGCTGGTGGGGTTCATCCGTACCAAGGCGGATGGTCGCAACGAATTCGTGTTCGCTCGCGAGTACCTGGTGGCGGGCCGGCGCCCCGTGCTCGGGCAGTACTTCGAGGACCACCTCCACCAGCCCCATCGTAGCCAGACCCATCTGCCGCCGTTCTTCTCGGCGTTGCTCCCCGAGGGCGGTTTGCGCGAGCTGGTCGCCCGCCGGGCGCGGGTCCATCCCGACCGAGAGGCCGCGCTCATTGCCATCCTCGGCAAGGACCTACCGGGTGCGGTCATCGTCGAGCCAACCTCCGAGGTCGACGACGATCCCCTCACCGAGTCGGAGGCTCCACCGGAGGTGAGGCCTGAGCCGTTGCGGTTCTCGCTGGCGGGGGTCCAGTTGAAGTTTTCGGTGCTCTATCGTGCAGGCGGACGCGGCCCCACGCTCCCCCTCGATGGTGCTGGTGGAAACTGGATCGCCAAGCTGCCGAGCGAAACCTACCCTGGCGTCCCTGAGATCGAGTACGCGGTCGCCCGGTGGGCTAGCCACGTCGGGATCTCGGTCCCTGACGTTCGGCTCGTCGATCTTGGAGATATCGAGAACCTGCCGGTTCAGCTCGATCCCCGGTCCAAGGTGTTCCTGTCACGACGCTTCGATCGCCCCGATGAACGTCCCCGCGTGCACCAGGAAGACCTTACTCAGGTCACGAACGTCCGCCGCGACGCTCGCTACGGCACGCTCGGCTACGCCAGCCTTGCCCGGATCGTCCGCTCGGTCGCAGGTGAACAGGACCTCGACGAGGTCGTGCGTCGCTTGGTCTTCAACGTCCTCATCGGCAACGGCGACGCCCATCTGAAGAACTGGTCGCTCGTCTACCCCGACCAGATCCACGCCCGCCTCTCCCCCGCCTACGACCTGGTGCCAACCATCGTCTACCTCCCCGCCGACAAGCTCGCCCTCAATCTCGCCCGCGAGAACCGCTTCGACCAGATCACGCTGGCGCATTTCGAGAGACTCGCCGCGAAGGTCGACGTCTCGCCCGCGCGCGTCACCGCCCTCGTCCGCGAGACCGTGCAACGCACGATGGCCGCCTGGCCCACCGACCTCGCCCCCGCCCGCGACGCCCTCCTGCGCGCCCATGCCGCCCGACTCCCCCTCCTCCGTACCGCGGGGTGAGCGCCCGAATCATGCGACTTCGCGCCGACGTGATCGATCCGCACCCATTCGACATGGGCTCGAGTCTGCGTTGCCGCTTCGTCACTCTGACTGGGACCGGCATGTCGGCCAACTAAGGAAACGGGAACGCCAAGTCGTCCGTTCTCGCCGGGCCCCAGGCTAGCGCTCGTCCGCGCCCAGATCCGGGCCCGCCCCGGCGTCGTGGGGATCGCCGTCGAGATCGAGGCCCGCCTCGGCGACGACCTCGCCGAGATCGAGGCCGGGGGCGCCGTCGGTGGCGTGCCACGTGGCGTCGAACGCGTCCGGCGGCGCGGCGAGGTTCAGCCGCACCGTGCCGCTCGCGCCGTCGCGCACGACCACGCTCGTCGACAGGTTGTTGCGGATGTCGACGAGGCTGTTGGGCCAGCGGTACTCGATCGCGTTGCCGGACGCCGCGCCCGAGACGACGACGGTGTTGTGATACACGCGCACGCCGAGCGCCTGCTCGACGCTGATCCCGCTGTCGAACCCCGCGACGTCGGCCCACACGACGTTGTTGCGGATCACGCCGTCGAGGTTGCCGACGTAGGGCGCGACGCGATCGGCGCGGTGCGGATCGTCGGCGTAGGCGCGCTCCTGGAGCCCGGCGCCGTCGGTGAGCCCGAGCCCGATGCCGCGCGCGCAGTTGCCGATCACGTTCTGCTCGATCACCTGATCGCGGCCCGACTTCCAGAAGTGGATCGCGTGCTCGGCGAGGGAGTCGACGTCGCAGTAGATGCCGTCGAACGTGTTGCGCACGACCCGCCAGTTCCACGCCGCGTGCGCGTCGATGCCACCGGTGTAGCAGGGGTACGACGCGTTGTCGGGGTTGGTCGGGACGTAGGCTCGGCCGGCCGGCGTCATCACGAACGCGCTGCACGCCACGGTCACGCCGTCCACGAACCGCGCGGTCGTGTAGTCGGCGCTGCTCGCGTTCGACTTGACGAACTGCTGCCCCGCGTCCTCGAGGATCACGCCGTGGATCACGATGTCGTCGAGGTCCTCGGCGCCGCCCGGGTAGAGGTGGATCAGGTGATCGCGCGCGCGGCGGATCGTCAGGTGCGCGATCGTCACGTCGCGGCTCGTCACCTGGAGGATCTCGCGCGCCTCGTACGCGCCGCCGTCGATCACGACCCGGCTCGCGTCGCGCGACATGCCGACGAGCGTCACCGGCTTGGAGAGGTTGGCGATCACGTCGCCTTGCACCGGGTACGTGCCGTCCCGCAGCTCGATCACCGCGCCCGCTGGCGCGTCGCTGATGATCTGCCCCAGCGCGCCCGCCTCGTCAGGCGACACGATGATCACCGGCGTGCCCGTCACCTCGATCGGGTCGCACGCCGGCGCCACCACCGCCGCGTCCGGCGGGTCCACGACGTCGTCGCCCGAGGTGGCGTCATCGCCGCCGCAGGCGCTCAGGACGAGCGCGATCGCCACGATCCGCATGGTTCGATTGTCACATCGTCCGGCAGCCTGCTCTACCCCGGCATGAACAAGACCAAGACGCTCCCGCTCGTCCTCCTCACCCTCGCCGGCTGCAGCATGATGAAGGGCAAGGGTGACGACACCGGCGGTGGCGGCGGCGGCGGTGGTGGCGAGAAGAGCCTCGCCGGCAACATGGCCGAGGCGCAGACGTTCAGCATCGGTGAATCCCTGAAGGCGCCGGCCGAGTGCCACACCAGCGGCTACATGAAGATCGACGCGCCCGCGGGGGAGGCGTTCCAGATCGTCGTCGGCATCGACGGCCCCGAGGGCTCGTGCGTCGACGTCTCGTACCTCAACTCGAACGGCGGCTCGCAGAACGGCGGCCAGATGTTCGGCGAGCTGTGCGAGGGCCGGACGCTCGACGTCACCGGCCTCGAGGGCGGCGCGTTCCTGCAGGTCAGCGAGGCGGGCGCCTGCAAGGGCGCCAGCATCGAGCTCGCGCTCCAGTAAGCTCGCGGGGTGAAGCTCGCCCTGCTGCTCGCGCTCACCCTCGCCTGCCACTCGACGCCCGCGGCCGAGCCGGGGCCCGAGCCCACCGCCGTCGACGTCGCGATCGTGCGCGGCCGGGTGGTGGTCGAGATGTTCTTCGGCGAGCCGCTCGGCCCGTTCGCAGACCAGCGGTTCGCGCACCGGGCCGAGCTGGCGGCGTTCGCCAAGGCCACCTGGGGCGTCCCCGAGCTGCCGTGCTGGGCGGTCGCGATGGCGAGCGGCTCGACCCTCGTGACCCTCGACCCGGCGGTGTGGCCGACGGAGGCGTGCGATCACGCCGACGCCGACGATCTCCCCGAGGTCGTCGCGCACGAGCTCGTCCACGTGTTCCACGGGCAGCACCGCCCCGACGACGTCGAGCTGAACAACGCGGCCGACGTCGAGTGGTTCGTCGAGGGCCTCGCGGTCTACGCCGCGGACCAGCTCGACGACGAGCGACGGGCGCAGATCGAGACCGCCGAGAAGCCGGCGCGGCTCGCCGAGGCGTGGTCCGGCCCGGCCCGCTACGGGATCGCCGGGACGCTGGTCGAGCTCATCGACCGGCGGCTCGGCCGCGCCGGCCTGATCGCGCTCCTGCCGGTCTCGACCACCGCGGAGATCCTCGCCGCGCTCGGGCTCACCGAGGAAGAGTTCCTCGCGCTCCTGGGGTAGGGTCACGCGCATGAAGGCGTGGTTCCTGCTCGTGGCGTCGATCGCGTTCGGGTGCGGCAAGGGCGGGGAGCCGTCGTCGCAGCGGTCGCCCGCGAAGACCGCGGCAGGCCCGGCGGACGCGCGGCCGAGCGCCCGGTGGATCGAGCTCCTCGGCGACGAGCGCGAGCGCGAGCGCGCCGTGACGGAGCTGGAGTACCTGTGCGACGCGGAGTCGATCCCGGCGCTGGGCGAGGCGTGGAAGCGCGACGACCGCTCGCTGCGGATCCTGCAGGTGATCGTCACGGTCGCGAAGTGCTCGCGCTGGGAGCCGGCGATCCCGTTCCTCGCCGAGGCGGTCGACGTGATCGACGACACCAGCGCGCGCTCCGTCGACGGCGCGGTCACCGCGGCCGAGGCGCTCGGGCAGTCGAAGCTGCCGGCCGCGTTCCAGCCGCTGATCAACCTGTCCCAGCGCAAGATGCAGCCCGAGAGCCCGGGGCAGCGCGCGGTGCTCGTCGCGATCGCGGCGCTCGGCGAGCTCGGCGATCCCGCGGCGGTCCCGTCGCTCGCGAACATCGTGCGCGCCGATCCGCTGACCCAGCCGCCCCAGCTCGCCGGCGCGGCGATCAACTCGCTCGGCCAGCTCGGCGGACCCGACGCGCTGCCGGTGCTCCTCGAGGCGCTCTACACCGCGCCGAGGTTCTTCCAGCAGACCCAGCGCGCGCTGGTCACGCTCGGCGCGGACCTGGTCCTGCCGGCGCTGCGCGAGATCCTCCGCGGTGAGCACGCGGTCACCGAGGCGTTGATCCGCGACCGCAAGCTCGACGAGGCGTGCGACGCCGGCAGCGGGTGCGCCGCGATCGCCCCGCGCGACTACTCCGCGGCGATGGTCGCGGGCGTGTTCGCCGACGCCTCCGCGCTGGAGGAGCTGCTGACGGCGCTCGACCGGCCCGTGATGCCGGCCTACTCGGTCGATGGCAACGCCGGCCCGCCGTCGGCGATGGCGGTGCTCGACGCGCTGCGCCGGATCGGCTCGCCCGGCGCGGCGCCGGCGGTGCTCGCGCTCGCGCTCGACCCCAAGGCCGACGCGTCGATCCGCGCGTCCGCCGCGTTCACCTACGGCCTGGTCAGCATCGACGGCGCCGATTCGGCCGGCAAGCGCACCGGCCTCGCCGCGATGTGCGGGATGGTCGGCGAGCTGTCGGCCGGCGACGCGCTCGTGATGGGTGCGGCCGAGGCGTGCAGCCGCGTCGCCGACGAGCTGGCCGAGGCCGCGCCGCTGCAGAAGGCCGCCGCCAGGTTCCGCACCTCCGCTGCCAAGGCCAAGGCCCAGGCGGCCGAGGCCTACCTCGGCTACGCGCGCGCGTTCGACGCGATGGTCGCGGGCGTCGAGGTCGCCGCGCGCTGCCAGGCCGACGTCGCGTGCCTGATGGCCACGTTCGACGCGAGCGCGGACGACCTCGCGGCGAGGCTGGTCACCGACGGCTGGCTGGTCGCGGACGCGGATCGCGACGCCGGCGAGCTGCGCTCGGCGCAGATCGCGCGCGCGGCCCTCGAGCTGGCGCGGCTCGACGCCG
>Ga0163144_10004511_pt1 | contig 31321 bp, 26 predicted proteins | sample OliLak19BULKMAT1_FD_123175 | JGI IMG/M metagenome (GOLD analysis project Ga0163144, IMG submission 123175) | Freshwater microbial mat bacterial communities from Lake Vanda, McMurdo Dry Valleys, Antarctica - Oligotrophic Lake LV.19.BULKMAT1 | ecosystem: Environmental > Aquatic > Freshwater >... | reverse complement strand
TGCGCCGACGTGGATCACGAGGTCGATGTCGCCCCAGTCGATGCCAAGGTCGAGGGTCGATGTCGCGACCACCGCTTTGAGGCGGCCAGCGGCCATCGCCGCTTCCACCTTGGTGCGCTGGGATGCGTCGAGCGATCCGTGGTGCAGGCCGATCGGCAGCGTATCGTCGTTGATCTTCCACAATTCCTGGAACACGAGTTCGGCTTGCATGCGGGTATTGACGAACACCAGCGTCAACGTGTGCGAGCGGATCGCATCATAGATGCGGCCCATTGCGTAACGCGCGGTATGGCCAGCCCACGGCAACTCGCCACTGTCGATTTCGACGATCTCGATGTTGGGCTGCGCTCCGCCCGCCGTGATCGTCAACCCGGACAGGTGCGTTGCCGTATCCGGCTCGGTTTGCGGCACAAGGTAGGCGCGCAGTTCGGACGGGCGGGCAACCGTCGCCGAGAGCCCGATGCACAACAGGTCCTTCGCCAGATGGCGCAGGCGCGCAATGTCGAGCGCGAGCAGGTCGCCGCGCTTCGAGCCGCCGAGCGCGTGCAGTTCGTCGAGGATCAGCGTGTCGAGGTCGGCGAACAGGAACGGCGCGTTTTCGTGCGATAGCAGCAGCGCAAGTTGTTCTGGCGTCGTCAGCAAGATGTCGGGCGGCTTGGTTCGCTGGCGCGCGCGGCGGGCAGCAGACGTATCGCCGGTCCGGGTTTCGCGGCGGATGGCCAAGTTCATCCCGGTGATCGGCGCCTCGAGATTGCGGGCAACGTCGATCGCAAGCGCCTTCAATGGCGAAATGTAGATTGTGTGCAGGCCAGCGCCACGGCGATTACGCGCACGTTGCGACAGCGCAACCAGTGTCGGCAGGAAACCGGCGAGCGTTTTTCCAGCACCGGTCGGTGCGATCAACACTGTCGAGCGTCGCTGGCGGGCGGCGTCGAGCAGGGCAAGTTGATGCTCGCGCGGGGCCCAGCCGCGCTCGGCGAACCAAGCGTGGAAATTGGCCGGCAGCAGGTCGAGGCGCGGATCAGCGACGGGATCAACAATCGACTTGGCGAGGGTGCGCGAAGACGATTGCGCCGTGCCGATGCGCGGGCGGGCTTTGTTGGTCGGGGGCGCCGGTTTGGTCGCTCGAGCGCGGGCGCGACCGGTGGTTGCCGTCACAGGTTGCGGTCCCGATGCGCCGTCAGCGCTGCGCTCTGGAACCGCCCCGCACACCACCGGGCGCGATGTCTGGCTGAATGCACGGGAACGTCATTGGCGAGCGCATACGCGATTGCAATCGCATGGCGAGGCGGGCCTGTAATGGTTCGGGATCGGAGGCATCGCGGGCGAGCGGGTTGGGCAGTGCCACAGCGAGTAAGGCTGCCTCCCGGTCCGACAACTGGCTCGCGGGTTTTTCGAAGTAGGCGCGTGCGGCCGCCTCCGCGCCGAAGATGCCCGGTCCCCATTCGACGACGTTGAGATAGACCTCGAAAATTCTCGATTTTGGCCACAGGTACTCGATCGTGATGGTCAGCGGCACTTCCAGAGCCTTCCGGCCGTAACTGCGATCGGGCCACAGGAATAAGTTCTTGGCAAGTTGCTGGCTGATGGTGCTGGCGCCGCGGCCAAAGCCATCGCCGCGCTTCATCGCCGATCGGATCTCGCCGAAGTCAAAACCCTTGTGGCGGCAGAACTGGCCATCCTCGGAGACCATCACCGCGCGGCGCAGGCTCGGCGATATCGCCGTAATCGGCGCCCACCTCTGGTCGATGGGCTGCCCGCCGAGCCAGCGGATGGTCATCAACGCCGAGCCGTTCGGGTCGGTCGTGCGGTAGGTTGCGATCAGCCCGGCCATCATGAGGTACCAGACGACGACCGAGATCGTTGCGATCTTGCCGGCCGTGAAGGCGATGCGCCAGCCGCGCCAGATCAGAGCGAGAAGGCGCGGGGCTGGTCGATCGGCTGCAGTTCGGTTCGCCGTCGCAGTTCGGGTCGCCGTCAAAGGCGCAACGGGCACATGTGCAACGGGCACATGTGCAACGGGCACACGTGCAACGGGCACAGGCGCGACAGGCACAAGTGCGACGGGTTCAGGCTCGACGGGCTCAGGCGCGACAGGCTCAGGCGCGACAGGCTCAGGCGCGACAGGCACAGGCGCGACGGGCACAAGTGCGACGGGTTCAGGCGCGACAGGCTCAGGCGCGACAGGCACAGGCGCGACAGGTTCAGGTGCGACAGGTTCAGGCGCGACGGGCACAGGCGCGAATGGTTCTGGCGCGACAGGTTCAGGCGCGACGGGCTCAGGCTCGACGGGCTCAGGCTCGACGGGTTCAGGCGCGACGGGTTCAGGCGCGACGGGTTCAGGCGCGACGGGTTCAGGTGCGACGGGCACAAGTGCGACAGGGTCAGGTGCGACGGGCATTGGTATCAACGGCTTCGCCTGCTCCGGTTCGAGCGGCGTGGCAGGCGGTCCATTCAACGCGATCGGCAAAGAGAAAGCGACCGGCGCGTGACCAACCACAACGGGAGCAAGCGGCCCCGGCGCTAAATCTGCGCCATCGGCTTCTTGGTCAGATCCAGACGTATCAAGCGTTTCCAAGATAGGCGGTTGCAGAGCGGGCACCGTATCGGCGCCGATAGACAGTGGCTCGAACGGTTCCGCATATGGCGTTTCGCGAATGCTGATCGATTCCGGCCCTACGCGTCCGCTGGTTTCGGGGGCTGGATCGCAGCCGATCGTCGTCGTCGATCGAGCGACAGCGAGGCTCGGCAGCAACACGAGTGCGGCCACGGGCGGCGCCTGCTCCTCGCGCGCTACGGCAGCTTCTGGTTGCAGCGGCTGGACAGCTGGTTCCACCGTCATCACCGCTGGCAACATCCGCGGCACCAACGGAAACGGGAGTGGCGGCCGCCGGACTTGGGCTGGCTGCGGTTCTTTATGCTTGGGACGGCTGTCGTCCTGGTCCACGCGGCCACTGTCCTGATACGAACGCAAACAACTCGCTACGGCCCGACGACGACCCCGTACCACTCAAGGTGGAATGAGCTGCATGCGGAGCAAGCACCAGGTGAGGCCGACCTTGCTCCCAGGCACCAAACCACATCATGCGGCATTCGGACGATCGCGAAACTAACCCCTGGCGAATTTCGCAAAACTGTTAGAAAGCAGCGTCGGCTAATGCGGCCGGACCGTTTCCGCAAGCTGCATGGGCCATTTCCGCCCCAGACCGATAGCATGAGTTCGATGACGGTCCTTCTCGCAACTGCAGAATTTGCTCCGCGACTTGAACGCGCCGCAACCCTCGTCGAGGCGCGGCTCGGGGAGCACCTGTCTCTTTCAGGACCCACCTACCGCGGCACCGTCGGGCAGGGTCCTGACCGGCTGGTGGCGGCCATGCGGCACGCCGTGCTCGGCGGCGGCAAGCGCTTTCGACCGTTCCTCGTCATCGAGGGCGCTGCCCTGTTCGGCCTCGACAGCGAGGCGGCGCTCGATGTCGCCGCCAGCCTTGAGCTGGTGCACTGCTATTCGCTGGTCCACGACGATTTGCCAGCAATGGACAACGACGATATGCGGCGCGGTCGACCTACCGTTCATCGCGCCTATGACGAGTGGACCGCGATCTTGGCCGGTGACGCCCTGCTGACGCTGGCATTCGACATCCTGGCCCGCCCGGAGACGCATCCCGATCCGCAGGTGCGGGCCGAACTCGTGCTGGAACTTGCGCGTGCCTCGGGCGCGGGCGGTATGGTTGGCGGTCAGGCGATCGATCTCGAGGCCGACAAGCTCGGCCAACCGCGGGACCCGACCTTGGCCCATATTCGCCGTCTGCAGGCGATGAAAACCGGGGCGCTGATCGGTTTTGCGGCGCGCGCCGGTGCTATCCTCGCCCGGGCCAACGGCCGTGAGCGCTGGGCGCTATCGGCCTACGGTGACCACGTCGGCTTCGCGTTCCAGATCGCCGACGATCTGCTCGACGCCGAGGGCGATGCCGCCACGGTTGGCAAGGCCGTCGGCAAGGACGCGGCGGCCGGTAAAGCGACGACCGTGTCGATGATGGGTCTCGACGCCGCGCGTGCAAAACTCGCTGAGACCGAGGCCGCTGCGATCGAGGCGCTGGCCCCGTTCGGCGACCGCGCGTCGGTACTCGCCGAAGCCGCAAGGTTCGTCTCCCGGCGGCGGAGTTAAGCTGCTAACTCTGCCCCTTCTGGCCGTAGGATTTGAACTTGGCCAGCACGCGGGTCATTTCGGCGTCGTCCAAGATGTGCGGCACCCCTAGCGTCAGAACTTTTACGTATTGCTCGGCCAGGACTTCGACGTCGGCGGCGAGTTCGAGCGCGGCCGACAGCGTGGCGCCAATCGCGATCATCCCGTGGTTGGCCATCAGGCAAGCATCGCGCTTTGTCAGGCCGCTCGCGACGTGGGCGGCCAGTTCATCGCTTCCGAACGTGGCGTACGGCACCAGCGGGATGTCGGCGCCGCCCGCGACCGCGACCATATAGTGGAATGCCGGGATCGGTTTATGGGCACAGGCAAGTACGGTGGCATGCATTGCATGCGTGTGGACGATGGCGTGCCGGTCGGGCCGGGCCACGTAGGCCGCGAGGTGGAATTGCCACTCGCTCGAGGGCTTTTTCTGGCCGCGTGCGACGCTGCCGTCGGCGTCCACCGCGACGATGTCGCCCGGGACCATCACGTCATAAGAAATGCCTGTTGGCGTGATCAGCATCCCACCATCGCAGCGGGCCGAGACGTTGCCGGATCGGCCGGGCGATAATCCGCGTGCTGCCATCGCGCGCGCCGTTTCCAGCACGGCGTGGCGAGCTGCCTCGTCGGCGATGGCGCGTTTTACGGGCGGCCGATCTGCTGGGGGCCGTTCTGCTGGGGGCCGGTCGGCTGACCGCCGTTGTTTGACAGCTCGCTCTGCCATCGACGTCGGCGTGCGCTTTCCCATTGTCGTGCTCGTCCGATGCTTGAGCCGTTGCGACGAACCCTCAAGCCATCAACGACGAGCCGGGCTCTGTCGTCCGGCGTTCGGGGTATAAGGAATAAAGCCCGTCCTCAGTTGCTGCACACACCCCGCGCTCGGTGATGAACCCGGTGACGAGCCGGGCTGGCGTCACGTCGAAGGCCGGGTTGGCAGCTGGCGATCCCGGCGCAACGATATCGGTGACGACGATGTTGCCGTCTGGCAAGCGCCCCGCGATCTTCAAGACTTCATCGGGGGATCGCTCTTCGATCGGGATGTCGCGACCATTTTCGAGCGTCCAGTCGATGGTCGAGAACGGCAGGGCCACGTAAAACGGCACGCCGTTGTCGTTGGCGGCGAGCGCCTTGAGATAGGTGCCGATCTTGTTGGCGACATCGCCGTTGCGCGTGACACGGTCGGTGCCGACGATGACGAGATCGACCGCCGCGTGCTGCATATAATAACCGCCGGCGTTGTCGACGATCACGGTATGGGGGATGCCGTGGGCACCCAGTTCATAAGCGGTGAGAAAAGCGCCTTGGTTGCGCGGGCGGGTTTCATCGACCCAGACGTGGATCGGGATCCCGGCATCGTGCGCGAGATACATCGGCGCCGTAGCCGTACCCCAATCGACGCAGGCCAGCCAGCCTGCGTTGCAGTGGGTCAGGATGTTGACCGGTTCGCCAGGTCGCTTGGCGGCGGCGATTTGGCGAATGATGTCGAGCCCATGCGTCCCGATCCGCCGGCAGGTCTCGACGTCCTCGTCGCAAATCTCGGCGGCGCGCGCGTAGGCGGCTGCTGCCCGCTGGGCGGGCGCCTTCAACAACAGCGCCGACTTCATCTGGTCGAGCGCCCACCGGAGGTTGACCGCCGTCGGCCGTTGTTTGGCGAGCAGGGCGACGGCGTGGTCGAGACCGGCATCCGACGGGTCGCGGCGCATGGCCATGGCGACGCCATAAGCCGCCGTCGCCCCGATCAGCGGCGCGCCGCGCACTTGCATGGTCAAAATTGCCCGGGCCGCGCCTTCGAGGCTCGTCAGTGCAAGCAGTTCGAATCGGTGTGGCAGCAGCGTCTGGTCGATGATCTCGACGGACCAGGTGTCAGGCCGGAGCCGGATCGTTCGGTGGTGGCGGCCGTTGATTTTCATGCGCGGGCGAGCCGATTTCGAGGTGCGGGTGGGCCGATTTTTATAGGCGGCCGATGATGGAGACAGGCCGGGTGCGGTGCCCAAAGCACTGCCTCGCGCATGGTGTGTCGACGTAATTCGGCGCTTCGTCAATGACTCGCATGGCTCGCGCCCAATGGCTCGCGCCCAATGGCTCGCGCCCAAAGGCTCGCGCCCAAAGGCTCGCGCCCAAAGGCTCGCGCCCAAAGGCTCGCGCCCAAAGGCTCGCGCCCAAAGGCTCCGCCCAAAGGCTCGCGCTCAATGGCTCACGCTTGTGCTGTCCTGGAACGCCAGTCGCAATCTGTAAGCAATGTAGATGTGATTGATCCGCTCACGTTAATGGTCATTAGACTGGTGATGCGTGTGCAACAGTACGACGACGGATCTGGTTCGGCTACGCCTATTGGACCACGACGTTCAGATGGCATGGTACCCATCCGCCAGATGCGGTCTGGTCATTGAGCTGTTCGACGACAGCAGTTGCATCAATGCATAGTGTCCTTCCAGCATATCTAGATGAGGTAGAAACCGAGCGGCGTCGGTGTTCCCTGTCGTTATTTTGAAACGTGGTCCGATGAATACGAATCATAAGCTTATGGTTTCGCTGATCGAGAGTTGGCAGGCAGAAGACGTCGAGCAGACACTCGCCTTGTGTCACGCCGACGTTGTTTTTGTGCTGAACGCTGATGCTGAGACGCTGCCTTATGCCGTCGAAGCGCGGGGCAAGGCGGCCGTCCGAACGCTGATGAGCGAGATGCTGGCCGTGTGGGAGCGGCTCAGCTATTCCCAGGCGCTGCTCGGAACCGACGGGGATATCGGCCGCGTCCAGACCAGTTATAAGCTCCGCCACCGTCCGAGCGGGGAAATTCTGAGCGGCACGAAGCGCAGCGTCGTGCAGATCCGCGACGGATTGGTCACCGAGATCAAACAGCACGAGGATGCGGCGCGGCTCGCAGCGTTCCTAAGGCTCGTCGGTCGCGATCGTTTTGGCGAGAGAGACGATAACCCGCCACTGTAATTTGCAGCCGCCTACGAAATGGCGTCCGCCGCCGCCGGAAAATTCCGTCAAATTGCGGATGGTCCACCGTTATGGTCGAGCACGGCGATGCGGATCATGTTGGTTGCCCCCGGTGAGCCGAGCGGAACGCCTGCGGTGATCACGATCCCCTCGCCAGCCTTGGCGAAGCCTTCCTCGAACGCGATCCGGCACGCCTTCGAGACCATGTCGGCGAGATTTTGCGGGTCGCTCGTCATGAACGCGCGGATGCCCCAGACGCACGACAGGCGCCGCGCGGTTTCGGGCACGGGCGTCAAGCCGATTACCGGTAGGCCAGGGCGCTCGCGCGCGACGCGAAGGGCCGTGGAACCCGTTGCCGTGTAACAGACGATGGCCTTGAGGTTCAGCGTATCGCCAATGGTTCTGGCCGCCGTTGCAATCGCGCCGGGGCCGGTCGCGACAGGTTCGGTTTTGGTGGCATGGACGATGGCGTCGTACATCGGGTCGGCTTCGACCTCGATGCCGATGCGATCCATCATCGAGATCGCTTCGAAGGGATACTGGCCGACCGCCGATTCCGCCGACAGCATCACGGCATCGGCACCGTCGAACACGGCCGTCGCGACGTCGGAAACTTCAGCCCGCGTCGGCACCGGGGCGGTGATCATGCTTTCGAGCATTTGCGTTGCGACGACGACGGGTTTGCCGGCCGCGCGCGCCATGCGTGTCATGTACTTTTGCAGGCCCGGCACTTTTTCGATCGGCATTTCAACGCCAAGATCGCCGCGTGCGACCATGATCGCGTCGGATGCCTCGATGATCGCTTCGAGATCGGTGATGGCCGACGGCTTCTCGATTTTGGACATGATACCGGCCCGGCCAGCGACGCGGCGCTGGGCATCGGCGACATCCGTGCCGCGTTGAACGAACGACAGCGCGATCCAATCGACACCGAGTTCAAGCCCGAACGCAAGGTCAGCCTCGTCCTTTTCCGTCAGCGGGCCGACCGCCAGCAATGTGTCGGGCAGGCTGACGCCTTTGCGCGAGGCCAGTGGGCCAGCGACCACCACTTCGGCACTGATCCGGTGAGGCCGGGTTTCGATCACGCGCATGCGGATCTTGCCGTCGTCAAGCAGCAGGGCGTGGCCGGGCTCGACCGCGTCGAAGATCTGGGGATGGGGCAGGAACACGCGGCTTGCGTCGCCGTCGGTCTCGGTGCGGTCGAAATGGAACACGGCCCCCGGCGCCAGCTCGGCGCGCCCGCCCGCAAATGCACCGAGGCGGAACTTTGGGCCCTGGAGGTCGTACAGAATGCCGATCGGGTAGCGTAGCGACTGCTCGCAGCGACGCACGCGGGCATGCAGTTCGCGTGCGAGATCGTGGGAGGCGTGGCTCATGTTCACGCGGAACACATCGACACCCGCCCTGACCAGCCTCTCCATGGTTTCGGGGGTGGACGACGCTGGTCCCAGCGTGGCGACGATCTTGACTTTGCGGTTACGTCTCACCGGCCTTTGCCCCCATGGTCATCGGGATCCGTCAACCGGATCGTCCATTCTTTAGCGTCGCCGGTATCGACTTCGAAGAAGCCGGAGCTTTTGTTGCCGGATTTTGCGCACGTATCGGCTTCGCGGATCGCGAACGATTTGTCGCCGATACACAGTTTGTTCGTACCGCTCCAATCTCCGCCTCGGTCGTAGTCGACCGCGTGGACATAGATGAAGCGGCTTGGCACATTCGTCTTGAGCAGTGTCTCACAGCTTTGTGACGCGATGTTCCACCAGCCCTCTGTCGTCCAGCCGGTGGGTTCTTGGTAGCCGAGAGCAATGCCGACCCGGCTCGATGTCGTGTTGCAGACCGACAGCTGGGCGGCAACCGGCGTTGCCAGTACGAGGCCCAGACAGACAGAGAGACAGATAGAGAGATAACCAGACCGCGCCGGAGCGCGGACGAAAGCCATCGAGCGCACGCGGCCCGGATGCGAGGCGACGAGGCGAGTAGAAATTGGGCCAGTACGCATCGGGCCAGTACGCATCGGGCCAGTAAGCATCGGGCTGGCGGATCGTGGTTCAGTCATGCGCAGGATCGACGAGGATGACGCGGAAGTCGTTGACGTTGGTCTGGGTCGGGCCGCAGTCGATGAGGCCGCCGACGGCGCGGAAGAAAGCCGTCGAATCGTTGTTTGCGAGATGTTCGGCGATGTCGAGGCCCATCCCGCCAGCCTTAGCGAACATCGATGGCAACACATAGGCTCCAGCAGGATCGGTGGCGCTGCCGCCGCCACCGTCTGTTCCATCGGTATCGCCAGCAAGCGCGAATATGCCCGGCGCCCCCTGCAATTCGGCGGCAAGGCTCAACGCATATTCCTGATTTGGTCCACCCGCACCATGGCCACGCACAGTGACCGTCAGTTCCCCGCCGGACAGAATGGCGACCTTGTCACCGGCCGCCAAGTGGGCCTTGGCCAGTTCGGCGTGCTGGCGCGCGACGTCGCGGGCTTCACCTTCGAGGCTGTCGCCGAGCATCACGACGCGGAACCCAGCCGATGTCACCATCTCGCTCGCGGCGGCGATCGAAGCCTTGGGTGCAGCGACGATTACGTAGGCCGAACTGTCGAGCCGCGGGTCACCAGGCTTCACCGTCTCGTTGCTCTCGTCGGCAAGGGCTGCGGCGATCTCCGGATCGGGCGTGATGCCCCATTTGGCGAGCACAGCGCGGGCATCGGCGAGGCTCGACCGGTCGCCGACTGTCGGGCCTGAGCCGATCTCGTCGGGGTGGTCGCCCGGCACGTCGGAAACCGCCAGCGTGATGAGGCGCGCAGGGTGGACTGCGGCGGCGAGTTTGCCGCCTTTGATTTTTGACAGGTGCTTGCGCACGCAGTTCATTTCAGAAATCGGCGCGCCCGAACGCAGCAACTGCTTTGTCAGCCGTTGCTTGGCCTCGAACGTCACGCCGTCGGCAGGCGCGGCCCAAAGCGCCGAAGCCCCGCCCGACAGCAGTACGAGCACAAGGTCATCCGGTCCGGCGGTCCTGGCCGCTTCGATTGCGCGAGCAGCGCCAGAAATGCTGTTGGCATCGGGCATCGGGTGCCCGGCTTCGATAATCTCGATGATCGCGGTCGGCAGCTTGAATCCGTGCCGCGTTGTCACAAAGCCCGAGATCCGTCCGGCCTCGCCAGCTTCGGCGTAATGGCGCTCGGTCGCCTGGGCCATAGCCGCTGCGGCCTTTCCAGCGCCTATGATCTGGACGCGCCCGCCGTCGGGAACCTTCGGAAGATGGCGGGGCAAACAGGTTGCCGGATGTGCGGTCGCGACGGCCTTCCGGTAGAGCGACATCAACAGCCCCAGCTGCGCGTCCTCGGAGGCGTTCGGCACCGGACTATCGGGCATCTTGGGCCTTTATTCCATCGGTCGTGGTCGGGGGAGAATGGCCGTGATTTAGAGACTAGCCCCTACAACCCGGCTCCAAATCCACCTTATGTCTACACCGGCGGCTTAGTGATTGATCGCCGCGATCCCGTCAAGCCACGCACCACGACACACCTGACCGGTGTCGATTGTGGGCAAGTTTAAGCGCTTGGGCCCAATTTTCCCGCCGCACACGCCGCACTAGCCGCGCTGACATATCTTGGTGTAAGAGTTCGCGCTCACTTTCTCCACCGGAACCGCTGCCCATGATGACCGTCCTCCTCGTGATCCACATGATGATCGCCGCCGCGCTCATCGGCTTCGTGCTGATCCAGAAGTCGGAGGGCGGTGCACTTGGCATTGGCGGCGGCGGCGGCGGCGGCGGTGGCGGGTTCATGACCGGTCGCGGCCAAGCCAACTTCCTGACGCGCTCAACGTCAATTCTCGGCGGCGCGTTTTTTCTAACCAGCATCCTGCTGACGATACTGGCGCAGGGCGGCGGCAACAACAGTGGCGGATCGCTGCTCGAGAAGCTCGGGCAGAAACCCGGGGCGGCCGCGACAGGTCAAGCTAAACCGGGCGAAGCGGCCCCGGGCGAAGCCAAACCGGGCGAGCCAGCCAAACCGTCGGATGGCAGGTCGCTGCTCGACAAGCTCAAAGACGGTAACGCCCCACTCGATCGCTAAAATGATTTGGTTCTGCAGGGCGCCGATCGCCGGGCTCCGCCCGCATCCGGTGCAGCAAAACTGCCATCTGTTCGCAAATTCTGGCAGTTTACGTAGCTTTATCCGTGGATGAGACGCAAAAGCGCTTTTGATCCGCTCGCCCCCGTGTCAGACGCGCGGTCCATGCAGCGCTACATCTTCATCACTGGCGGCGTGGTTTCGTCCCTCGGCAAAGGCTTGGCATCCGCCGCACTCGGCGCGTTGCTCCAGGCGCGTGGGTACACCGTCCGCCTCAAAAAACTCGACCCGTATCTGAACGTCGATCCGGGCACGATGAGCCCCTACCAGCACGGCGAGGTGTTCGTCACCGACGATGGGGCCGAGACCGACCTCGACCTTGGCCACTACGAGCGCTTCACCGGCGTCGCCGCGCGCAAGGCCGACAACATCACAACGGGCCGCATCTACCAGGAAATCATTGCGCGAGAGCGGCGCGGCGATTTTCTCGGCGGCACGGTGCAGGTGATCCCGCACGTCACCGACGCGATCAAGGCATTCGTGCTCGCCGACAACGGTGACGTCGACTTCGTGCTCGTCGAGATCGGCGGCACGGTTGGCGACATCGAGGGTCTGCCGTTCATGGAGGCGATCCGCCAGCTCGGTAACGACCTGCCGCGCGGGGCATCGGTCTACATCCACCTGACGCTGGTGCCCTATATCCCGAGCGCGGGCGAGATCAAAACCAAGCCGACGCAGCATTCGGTCAAAGAGCTGCGCTCGATCGGTATCCAGCCCGATATCCTGCTGTGCCGCTCGGACCGTGAGGTACCAGCGACCGAGCGGCGCAAGATCGCGCTGTTCTGTAACGTGCGCGAATCGGCCGTCATCCAGGCACTCGACGTCGCCTCGATCTACGACGTGCCGCTAGCATACCACAACGAGGGTCTCGACCGGGAAGTGCTGGCCGCATTCGGGATCACCGGCGCGCCGCAGCCCAACCTCGAGCGCTGGCAGGGCATCAGCCGTGGCATCGCGAACCCCGAGGGCGAAGTCACGATCGCCATCGTCGGCAAATATACAGGCCTCAAGGACGCCTATAAATCGCTCATCGAAGCCCTGACGCATGGCGGCATCGCCAACCGCGTCAAGGTCAACCTCGACTGGATCGACAGCGAGGTGTTCGAGCGCGAGGACCCGGCGGCGCACTTGCACGGCGTACACGGCATCCTCGTCCCCGGTGGCTTCGGCGAGCGCGGGGCCGAGGGCAAAATCCTCGCTGCACGGTTCGCCCGCGTGCGCCGCGTGCCGTATTTTGGCATCTGTTTCGGCATGCAGATGGCGACCATCGAGATGGCCCGCACCATCGGCCTAACCGCTGCGAGTTCGACCGAATTCGGCACCACGTGCGAGCCCGTCGTAGGCCTGATGACCGAGTGGATGCGCGGCAACGAGCTTGAACGGCGCGCGGCGTCCGGTGACCTCGGCGGCACCATGCGGTTAGGGTCCTATGCCGCGTCACTGCAACCCGGCAGCCGCGTCGCCGAGATATACGCTACCACCGAGATCGCCGAACGCCATCGCCACCGGTTCGAGGTCAATACCGCCTACCGCGCGCGGCTTGAGGACGCCGGGCTGGTGTTCTCCGGCCTGTCGCCGGATGGATTGTTGCCAGAGATCGTCGAGATCCCGTCGCACCCGTGGTTCGTCGGCGTGCAGTTCCACCCGGAATTGCGATCACGTCCGTTCGAACCCCATCCGCTGTTTGCCAGCTTCATCGCCGCCGCCCTGACGCACAGCCGTTTGGTGTAGCGGGAGTTCGCCATTCAGGCGCGCCAGAGATCTGGCCATCGCCGCGTCGATCGCGAGCGCGAGGTTTGCTTGGTCGCGCCCGACTGGTTCGCCGATCACGACGCGCGTGCGTGTGTCGCGCAACTTGGGCCGAAGCACCTGCAACGTCGCCGCCGCCCAATCGCGCTCTTGTCGGTCGGTAAAGCATCTCGCGACGGGGTGTCGAAGCGCAGTCGTCGATATCACGCCCGACACGGCGATCGGCAACACGTTTGTTTCTGGAACGGCGCGCACGAACAGGCCCGAGCTGTCCGACCAGCCGACAGTCGCAGTGACCCGCCGCACCGCAGGGTCGGGTTCGATGCGTCCTGCCGGAAACGTCAGCAAGGCATGGCCCTGCCGCAAATGGCGGATCGCCTCACGCAGCATTCCCGATCCGCAGCCAACCTGGGGATTTATGATCAACAGCCGTCTGCGCATGTTCGGCAGCAGCTGGAAGATGTCGCGGTCGGCTGCGATGATTTTAAGGTCTGGCCGGGCCTCCAGCGCAACCCAGATCGCCATGGCGTCGACGAGCCCCGGATGATTTGCCACGACGAGCAACGGCCCATGGCGCGGGACATGCTGCGTGCCGTCGATGTCGACCCCTTGCGTGAATTCGTCGAGGAGATAGCGCCCGGCGTCGGCCAGCCCGTGTTGGCCGACAAGATCGTCAAAGTGCAGGATTTTGCGAGACAGCCGCCGCGCCGGTACACCTGCTAGCCAGTTCACCATGGGCTGGAGTGTACCCAGATGAACGAGTTTGAGTGCTGCCAGTATCTCCTGGGCGTTGGTTCGGGTTAGGGTTGTTAGGCTGTCGACCATCAGACCGTGCAGCCTCAAAATGGTGTCGTGAACGTCGCGGCCAAACAGCAAACCAGCGTCGCTCGAAGTCCGCAACGAGTTACCCACACCGCATTCAAGCCGTCTTCCCGCTCGTCGCTTGCTCGTCTAAAACGCCTTCATGACCCAGATGGATCCCATGAAACCTGCTTCCCGCGTCATCGTCGGCAGTGGACCCGTAACGCCCGTGACGTTCGCGCAAGGTGCGCCCATTTCGATCTTTGCTGGCCCCTGCCAGATGGAAAGCCGCGATCACGCCTTGATGATGGCGACGCGCCTGAAAGAGATCGCAGGTCGCCTCGGCATCGGTTTGGTCTATAAAACCAGCTTTGATAAGGCCAACCGGACCTCGCTCACGGGCAAGCGCGGGATCGGGCTCGAGGCGGCGATGGCGGTTTTCGCCGAAATCCGCGAGACGCTCGGCCTCCCTATCGTCACGGACGTGCACGAGATCGAGCAGTGTGCGGCGGTGGCGCCCGTTGTCGACGTGCTCCAGATCCCGGCCTTTTTGTGCCGCCAGACCGACCTGCTGATTGCGGCGGCCAAAACCGGCAAAGTCGTCAAGATCAAAAAGGGCCAGTTCCTGGCTCCATGGGACATGGCGAATGTCGTCGCCAAGGTCGTCGGGTCCGGCAACCCCAACGTGCTGATCACCGAGCGCGGCACGTCTTTTGGCTACAACACGCTGGTGGTCGATATGCGCGGGCTGCCGCAGATGGCCGAGACCGGGGCGCCGGTGATCTTCGACGCGACGCATTCGGTCCAGCAGCCGGGCGGGCAGGGGACATCGTCGGGCGGGGACCGCCGGTTCGTGCCGGTCCTGGCGCGGGCAGCCGTCGCGGTCGGCGTGGCAGGCTTGTTCATCGAGACACACGAGGCGCCAGATCGTGCGCCGTCGGACGGTCCAAACATGGTTGCGCTTGAAAATTTCGAAGAACTCGTTCGAAATTTGATGAAAATCGACGAAGTATCTAAAAACCAAAGATTAATTCCAACTCCTAGTTAGTAATCGCAAGGTACCGTCGGTTCCCGTGTTCTATGTTCTGGGAGCGTAACGATGGCCCCGCCCAAGGCTGGATTTGGTAAACGCGAAGACCGGCCGATGCCACCGTGGTTGCTGCCGGACGGCGACGGCGTGGCACCGCCGCGTCGCCGCTGGGTAAAGAAGCGCGAGACGCCGCCGGTGAGTTCCGATTTGCCGTCGCGCAAAACCGACGCGAGCGAGACCGTGCGAGCTGCGCTGGTCGCAGTTCGGCCGGCGACGCCGAGGCCGTCTCAGAAAGCTCCGACAGCCGCCCCGCGCGGACCAACGCCAGCACGCCAGCGGCCATCAACAGTGGCAAAGCCGGTGGCGGGTTTTGACCAGGCCGCAGACCGAACCGCTGATCACGTTGCAAACAGCGCAAGCTTGAGACCCGTGCAGTCGCACGCGATTAGACCCGTGCAGTCGCACGAGATGAGCCCCGTGCAGTCGCACGAGATGAGCCTCGTGCAGTCGCACGAGTTGAGACCCGTGCAGTCGCACGAGATGAGCCCCGTGCAGTCGCACGAGTTGAGACCCGTGCAGTCGCACGAGATGAGGAACGAGCCGACCTACGAGCCCTCACCCCTGCAACACCCAGCCGAAGAGCCGTTCGACGACGAGCGACCGGATGAGCCATTGGCGCGGGCGCGCGATGACGAGCCACAATTCACGAAATCGAGTGACGAACCCGTAACGGCGGTTGGCTACGACGAACGCGACCCCGGCGAACCGCGCCCTGGAAACCTGGACAACACAGGCGGCGGCCAGCCGACATATGATGAACTGGCTTACGACCAGCCAGCCTACGATGAGTTGCCACCTGTCGAGGAGCCGCGTCGGGCACGCAATAAGCCGCTGCGGGTGAAACGTTCCAAACCGAGAGCCCATCGCCAAGCTCGCGTCGACTACGATCCGGGTTACGATCCGAACGACGAATATTTCGACGAGGCGAACAGCCAATCCGCATACGCCGATGGCTATGCGCCAGAGACTGCGATCGCACCGGCCGCCGAACCTGTAGCGGACTTTGCGCAACAGGAGGAACTGTTCAACGGCAGTCCGCATGGCGAAGCCGCAGCGCAAGGGCAGCGGCGTTTTGCAATACCCGGTTGGGCGCTCGCTGCTCTCGTAGGTGTCCTGGCAATCCCACTGCTAATGATGACCGGGGCGAGCAGCGCGCTGACCGGACAAGGCAGACCATCCACGGGCGGCTTTTTTAGCGAATTTCAGAAGCTGTTCGAAACCCCGCCGTTGCCCCCCTGTCCTGCCGGGCTCGTGCGCGCGCCGGACAAAAAGTGCTGGCCGGTGGTCAATAAGGCAGAGCCGGTGGCGATCGTACCGGCCGTCACAACTCCGGCAGCGGTCGGGTCGCTTCCCGTCGATTCCGCACCAACTGGGTCACCAACGCCGCAAGCGAGGCCCTCGGTACCCAATAGTGGTCCCGCTCGAGGTGACGCAAATTCGGGCGGCGCAAATTCGGGCGGCGTCAACTCGGGCGACATCAAATCGGGCGACATCAAGCCAAGCCGTGGCACGCCCGGCAGTGTGAAGGCATCCGAACGGAAATCGGGTGCTTCGAATTCGGGTGCCGCCAAGAAGGTCCAGACCACGTCGGCTCGCCAAGAAGGGCCCCGTTCGACGACCGCAACCCGTTCGACGACCGCATCGCGTTCGGCGGAAGTCCGGCCGCCCCGGTAAACAGTCGGCCCTCATCTCGACTGAAACCTTGACAGGCGATGTGCCGTAACTCCACCTGTAATTTGACGGGGCGATGGCCCGCGAGAGCTTGCGCGGCTCAGGTCGAAGCAGTGGGGATATACCCTGGCTTCGCACCGCGACCGGACAGGCTCTAAAGTCAAAATTTAGAGCGGAATTCAAGGATGAGCGGGAGTGGATCGCCAGTGCCGATCCGATCTGGTTTAACCGGTCGAGCTCTAGGGGGCGCGAGTTGCGGAGCGGGTTTTGCGAATAGCCGTAGTGGGGGCAGGAATTACGGGGCTTTGCGCCGCGTGGCTGATCGGGGAGCGTCACGAGGTGACGTTGTTCGAGGCAGAACCGCGTCTTGGCGGGCACTCCAACACGGTCGATGTCACGCTGCCCGAGGGGCAGATCCCGGTCGATACCGGGTTCATCGTCTATAATCCGCCAGCCTATCCTAATCTTGTCGCGCTGTTCGACCACCTCGGCGTCGAGACCGCCAGCAGCAACATGAGCTTTTCCGTATCGCTAGACGGCGGAGCCTATGAGTATTGCGGCACCGGCCTCAGTGGCTATTTCGGCCAGCGGTCGAACCTCGTCAGCCTCGCGCATTGGCGGATGGCGGTCGAAATCCTCCGCTTCCATCGCGAAGCTGCGGCCCTCGACCGGGCAGGCGGGGACCCGTCGTACACACTCGGCGCATTCCTCCGCGAACGCCGATACGGCTCAGTGTTCATCGAGCGCCACATTCTGCCCATGGCGGCGGCCATTTGGTCGGCACCAGCGGCTGCCATGCTCGACTACCCGGCAGCATCGTTCGCGCGGTTTTTTGGCAATCACCAGCTGTTGCAGGCGTCCGGCTTCCCGATCTGGCGCACGGTCGTCGGCGGAAGCCGGGCCTACGTCGCGCGATTGAAACAGGACCTTCGCGCAACGGTGCGGACCAATGAACCCGTCGTCGGCCTGAAACCGGCGGCGGGTAACGGCGTTGAGGTCACGACGGCATCGGGCGCTTGCGAGCGGTTCGACCGGGTTGCCGTATGCTGCCATGCCGATGCCGCGCTCGCGATGATCGATGGTCCGACCGCTCAGGAGAGGTCGATCCTCGGCGCGTTCCGGTACGCGAAAAATCGCGCGGTACTCCATACCGACCCCGCGTTCATGCCGCGCCGCCGCGCCGTCTGGTCGGCATGGAATAACGTGTCCCGCGATCCGTCGGCTGCCGTCAGTGTCACCTACTGGATGAACGCGCTGCAGCCTCTTGCCACCAAGACCAACTGTTTCGTCACGCTCAATCCCCACGGCGAGGTCGCGCCCGGCGCCATGATCGCCGCATTCGATTATGACCACCCGCTGTTCGACACGGCCGCGATCCGCGCGCAGGCCGACATCTGGGCGCTTCAGGGGCGCCGCGGCATGTGGTTTGGCGGGGCGTACCTGGGTTCTGGCTTCCACGAAGACGGTCTGCAGGCCGGACTCGCTATTGCTGAAGACATGACACGGGATAGGGATGCGGTCGTCCGGCCTTGGGGCGTTGCCGACCATAACGGGCGGCTGGCGCTGCCAGCGGGCTACCATCGCCGTCCAGCGGCAGACGCCGTCGGCCCGGTCGCGGAGGCCGTATGATGCTGCAACCGTCGTGCGTTTACACCGGCACGGTGATACACAAGCGGTTGCGGCCCAAGCCGCACGCCATGTCTTACCGCGTGTTCTGGCTGTATCTCGATCTCGACCAACTCGCAAAAACCGCGCGCGATCTGCGGCTGTTTTCGGCCAACCGCTGGAATGCCGTCGCGTTTCATGAGCGCGACCATGGCGATGGCTCGGATCGTAATGCACTGCCCTCACGCAGTCTGGCCGCGCACGCCAGGGCGACCCTGATTGAAGCCGGGCTCGGCCACGCCACCTCGCGCGTATGCCTGCTGTCGTTTCCCCGCATCCTCGGATACGCGTTCAACCCGATCTCGGTCTATTTTGGATACGATGCCGACGGGCGGCTCGCTGGCGCGATCTACGAGGTCAACAACACCTTCGGGCAGCGCCATAGCTACGTCACGCCGATTTCCGCTCCCGATAGCGGCGGCGCGGGACACGTCCACGCGCACGGTGCCCTCAAACATCTCTACGTTTCGCCGTTTACCGAAATGGCGGGCCGCTACAGTTTTCGGCTCACCGAGCCGGGCGAGACATTGACGTTGGGCATTATGCTCCGCGATGCGGCAGGCGCCGTGCTCAAAACGCATCTGACCGCCAAAGCGCGCCCGCTCACCGATGCCGTGCTGGCAAGGCTGTTGCTCGAATGTCCCTTCATGACGGCAAAAGTTACAGTGGGCATTCACTACGAGGCCGCCAAACTGTGGCTCAAAGGCGTTCCGCCGACCGCCAAGCCTCCGGGGCAACGCTATTCCGCATCGGCTGTCGAAGATCCGCCGGTAGCAACCGCCGCGGCCTCCCGATTAGGTGTCGATGTGACATCGCTGCCCCGGTCCAACGGCGTGCTGCCACCGTTGATATCGGTTGACCGACTGCCGCAGTACGCTGAGGACCGAGGCTAACATGCAGACGAACGACGCGCTCGATCCCGGTGGCCTCATTGCGCCCGCTTCGGTCGCGACAGACCGGCCCGCCACGCTCGGGCGACGTCGTGGCCGCAGATCGGTCCGCGAGGCGTTGATAATCCGGGCGGTGTCGCGTGCGTTGGCAACAGGAGCCATGTCCGGATCGCTGCGTCTCGACTTGCCGTCGGGCCGCAGCAAAGTGTTCACGGGTAGTCGTCCCGGGCCTGAAGCGCACGTGATCTTGCGCTCGTTCAAACCGCTGTGGCAGGCGCTGCGCCGTGGCGCGCTCGGGCTGGTCGAGTCCCATATCGACGGTGCAATCGATACACCCGACCTCAGCGCCGTGTTGCGCTTCTGCCTCGCAAACCGTGGCGCCTACGCTGCCATTGGCGGCGGGTTCCTGCGCTCGCGCTGGCTTGGACGGCTGTGGCACCGCCAGCAGCGCAACACCATCGACGGCAGCCGCCGAAATATCGCCGCGCATTATGATCTCGGCAACGCCTTCTATTCGTTGTGGCTCGATCCGACGATGATGTACTCGAGCGCCATTTTCGACGGCGGCGCGGGGGAGCCGTTGGAAGTCGCCCAGCTCGTCCGGCTCGATCGCATCCGTGACGCGTTGGAGGTGGCCGCAGGCGACCGTGTCCTCGAGATCGGCTGCGGCTGGGGCGCGCTGGCCGAAAGCCTCGCGCGGGCGGGTGCGACCGTCGAAGCAATTACGATTTCGGCCGAACAGCTCGCGTTTACGCAGGCGCGGTTGGAGCGTGCCGGCCTTGCAGCCCGCGCCCAGGCCCGGTTCTGCGATTACCGGCACCTGACCGGCAGCTTCGACCGCATCGTTTCGATCGAGATGGTCGAGGCCGTGGGCGAAGAGCACTGGCCAACGTATTTCGGCACGTTGCACGACCGTCTCAAGCCCGGTGGTGTTGCCGTGCTGCAGGCCATCACCATCGACGAGGCGCACTTCGACGCCTATCGCCGCGATCCAGATTTCATCCAGCGCTACATCTTTCCCGGCGGCATGCTGCCGACCGTCTCGGCGATGACAGAGCAGGCGGCGCGCGTGGGCCTCGTGTTTGAGACGGTCGAGCGCTTCGGTCTTGGTTACGCGCGAACTCTGGCCCACTGGCGCGATGCATTCGATGCCGCTTGGCCGCAGATTGCAGCGCTCGGCTTCGATGAGCGCTTTCGCCGAATGTGGCGGTACTATCTGACCTACTGCGAAGTTGGGTTCGAGGCCGGCGACATCGACGTCGGCCTCTACCGGCTGCGGCGCCCGATGGCAGCGGTTTAGCAAAGGGCAGCGCGCCTGCAAGTTGTCCACATCCGGCCACTGGACGCGGCTCTGGCACGTGGCGTGCCGGGCTGAAACATCCCATGGTGCGAGCGATCTTCGAATCGCTGACACCCCGCGAGGCTCCATGGGCGCCGCCCCAAAACCGTTCTCACCCCGCTTCAAGGCTGCTCTGCCCGAGACATCTGGCGATCCGGCTGCGAGTGGCGCGTTTCTCGGCATCGTCAAATCGGCGCGCGGGTTCGGCTGGCGAGAACGCCTCGCACCGCACCAACACAAGCTCGCCGCGGCGATCGCCCAGCAGAACGGGTTGCCCGACCTGCTCGGTCGTGTGCTGGCGGCGCGCGGGGTGCGGCTCGAAGAGGTCGCAACCGTGCTCGACCCGACAATCAAGGCGCTGTTGCCCGATCCCTCGCGGCTAAACGACATGGACAAGGCCGCAAGCCGCCTCGCCGACGCCGTGATTGCCCGTGAACCCGTCGCGATCTTCGGTGACTACGATGTCGACGGCGCGTGCTCCTCGGCGCTGATGGCGCGGTTCCTGACCCACCATGGCGTGCCCGCACGGATCTATATCCCCGACCGCCTGTTCGAGGGCTACGGACCGAACGCGGCGGCTATCACCGGCCTGATCCGGGAAGGCGCGCGCCTTATTGTGACGGTCGACTGCGGGACGACGAGCTTCGAGCCATTGGCCGCAGCCAGAGGCGGCGGTGGGGCCGGGACCAGCGCGGACGTCCTTGTCATCGACCACCATCAGGCCGATGAACGGCTCCCCGACGTGCATGCCGTGGTCAACCCCAACCGCCAGGACGACGTGTCCGGCCAGGGCCATTTGTGTGCGGCGGGTGTCGTGTTTTTGACACTCGTCGCGACGCAACGGGAATTGCGCCGTCGCGGTCATTATTCGGGACCCGCTTGCCCGGAGCCGAACCTGATGCGCGATCTCGATCTCGTCGCGCTTGCCACCGTGTGCGATGTCGTCCCGCTGACCGGCATCAACCGGGCGTTCGTGGTGCAAGGCCTCAAGGTGATGCGCTCGCGCGATAAGCCGGGCTTGCGCGCGCTGTTCGATGTCGCCGGTCTCGACCAGCCGCCGACGCCCTATCATCTCGGGTTCATCATCGGCCCGCGGATCAACGCTGGCGGACGCATTGGCGATGCCGCGCTCGGCTCCAAACTACTCGCGACCGAAGACGACATAGAGGCGGGCAAAATCGCTGCCATCCTCGACCGGCTCAACCGCGAGCGCAAAGAACTCGAAACCGTGATGCTGGAGGAGGCGACCGCAGCGGCCGACCGCCAGATCGAGGCCGATCCCGGTTTGCCGATTTTGGTCGTCGGCTCGGACGCATGGCACAAGGGTGTCGTGGGGTTGATCGCGTCGCGCCTCGTCGACCGGTTCAAGCGGCCGGCCTGCGTGATCGCCTGGGAGAAAAATGGAGCCGACCCGATGCGGGCGGCCGGGACCGGCTCACTCCGGTCGATTTCGGGCGTCGATATTGGCGGGGCGGTGCGTGCAGCCGTCGCCGATGGACGGCTTATCAAGGGCGGCGGGCACGCCATGGCCGCTGGTTTGACAGTCGAACGCGGACAGCTCGACGGGCTGACGACAGCGCTCTCAGCGAAGCTCCGAGCATCGACCGATGTGGCGCGCGCGGCCGCCGGGCTCGAAATCGACGGTGCGCTATCAGCCGGTGGCCTCAACGACGACCTTTTGGCGTTGATCGAGCGGGCGGGCCCCTACGGCCAAGGCAATCCGCAGCCGCGGTTCGTGTTTCCAGCCCACCGCGTCAAGTTCGCCAAAACGGTTGGCGAAGCCCACGTCCGCATCGTGCTCGAGGCCGGTGATGGTTCCCGCGTCGACGGCGTTGCGTTCCGCGCGGTGGGCCAACCGCTTGGCGACCTCTTACTGTCCAGCGCCGGTGCCATGCCGATCCACGTTGCGGGCACGGTGAAGCGTGAAGTCTGGCAGGGCCGTGAACGGACAGAACTTTTGATCGAGGACGCCGCCGACCCCCGCAGGCAGTCGTGACCTGGAACAACGGCCCGAGAAACTGTGCTGGATGATCCAACACGGGCTGGCGCAGAAGCATGGAGCCTTAATGACCGTGGTCAAACCGCGCTTTGGCAGTAGCGGGCCGATCTGCTTGACGGACACCACTTCACTTACCAAACCTCATGCAATTTGATGCTGCGGTCGTCGCGTTGACATAAACAGCTCGCAATTTTTGGGTTAGCGACTTCTATACATAATGTTTCAAGTTAGGGCGTGTCGTCAGTTATGGTTTGGAGCTGGATGAGGTCGCCAATGGCCGGGTGCCAGAAGCTTTGGTGCCAGAAGCTTTGGTACCAGGAGCTTTGGTACCAGGAGCTTTGCGAAGCCAATACGGCCAGTATTGGCAAGCAAAGCGACGCCGCAGACGGCCGTTGGCGACCTCACCGCTTCGCGGCGCGGTGAATTTGACCGGTGAGTACATTGCTTTTCCTAGCAAGCCGATCAGGCTTGCGTCGTCAAGCGCCTGCCCCTCGATCAAATTCCCCAGCGTCCAGCCCGAATCCATAACTGACGACACGCCCTAGTCGGGGCAGAGGCATAAGAAACAACACGGGGGCACACGGGGGCACACGGGGGCACACGGGGGCACACGGGGGCACACGGGGCACACGGGGCACACGGGGGTCGTTGCCACACAGACGTGAGACGGCGGAGATGTGAGACGGCGATTGACGGAGCGGCGACCGCATAGCTATAAGGCGCCCCTTGGCAGGCGACTGCCGTCAACGGTCGGGCGGAGCGTAGCGCAGCCTGGTAGCGCACTTGCTTCGGGAGCAAGGGGTCGGGAGTTCGAATCTCCCCGCTCCGACCAATACTTAGCTGGTTAATACACTCTCAGTTGAGCGGTCTCCCGGCACAACCCCGGCACAAGTCGATCAGGATCATCCGCGCTTATGTGCGGGTCGCGGAGGCCGCCCAGCCGCAGATTTTCGGTTGGCGAGCGGGATCGGAGCGATCGCCTCCAGAACTTGAACCATCTCGGGTCGGGCAAGCATCAACTTCACGATCACGGCCACAGCTCCGGGAACGCGAGCTTCGCCGGACGCCCAACGCTGCCCGGCACGCTCTGAATAACCGAGCGATCGAGCGAAGCCCTCCTGAGTAAACCCGAACTTCTCCAGCGCAGCCCTGTAGGCATCGGAATTCACGACGATCCGTCCTGTTCTTAGGGTGTTTGACACCACTTAGTACGTCGGAACGTCGTGTATCAAGCGGAAAGAGATGGAGGTATCACTTGCATAATACGTCGTTTCGACGTATTATGCGCTGAGAAGAGGCGGCAAGCCGACCCCATGGCCAATTCTAAGTGGCCCCAAATGGCCCGCATACCGAAGCAGCAGACGCGTGTCCTATTGGGCCGCGCCTCCTGCTCCGGCAGGGCGACGGAACGGGCTAGGCACCCGCACCCCGTCGTAAACATCGGACCTTATGGAGAGTCCCGATGAATACTCACACTAGCATTGGAGCGCGCGCCCTCGCAATCGCGGCCGGCGTCATTCTCCTTGGTGGCACGCTCGCGATACTGTTCGAGGACGTCGTCACCAAGTCGACCCCGTTCGGCCTCAAGCACTGGCTGACGCTCGTGGTCCTGTTCGGCACGTTGCTGACCGGCCACCTCGTCGCTTCAGCCTGGTCCCGTTGGCACTGGCTCTCGGCGATCGGGTTCACGCTCGTGTTCCTGGTTGGCACCGCGCTCGTCGTTTACTCAAGCGTCGGTCGCCAAGCCGAAACCACGATACAGACCACCGCCCAGATTGAGGAAGCAGCCGGACGCCGCGTTGGCATGCATAAGGCCCGCAATGCTTCGATTGCCATGCTCGCCGAGGCCCAGCAACAGCTTCAGAGCAAGTGCGTGATGGGCAACGCCAGCAAGGGCACCTGCGACGGAATCCGCGCGACGATCGCCGTTTATCAGGCGGCCGTTCGCGGCCATGACGCCGACCTCGCCGCCCTCGGGCCAGTCAAGGTCGCAACGCCCGAGGCCGAACAGCTGGCCGAGATTGCCGCCCAGTTCGGCGCCGACAAGGCCAAGGTCAAGGCCGGTGCGGTACTTGTCGTACCTTTCCTACTAACGCTGTTCTTGGAGTTCGGGACCATCGTCTGCCTCGGTTACGGTTTTTGCCACACCCAGCGTCCGGCGGCAATCGTGAACCACACGACGGTCACGCAGGCTAAGACGCTGCTCGGTGCCCCGGATAGCGCCCCTGTCGACCCGCGAGGCGGTATCGCCGTAGCCACCAAGGCCGAAGCGCTGGACGACCTCCGAAGCCTGCTCAAGCGTGGCACACCGATCGACAGCCAGGATATTCTGGTCGAAAGGTGGGGGGTTTCCAAGGGCTGCGTGTCGAAGTGGCTGGCCGACTGGGAAGCCGATCGCCACGTCATCCGACAACAGAGCGGCAAGCACAAACAGGTCGCTGCGGCCTGATAGTTTCCGTGAACCGTGGAAACTGAACGAACTGATCGAGCGCGTCGGTGGCCGAGGCGCTCGATCCCGTTCAGTGGTCCATTCGCCGACTGTCGTCTACTTTCCTCAGAACAATTTCTCCCGACGGTTGTCGCGAAGCCGCTGCAATCTCGACTGCATACCCTGCGGCTTCGAGCTGCCCAATGCATCGATCTTTTATGGCGAGGCCGTGCGGCACTCCACACATTGGTACTCGATCCGGTCCGCGAAACGTGACGACGATACCGAGGACTTCCGCGGCGATAACGGCATCGGAGCCGAAGAACTCGATGAAGCTGCCCGTCACGACGCCTAGCAGCGCGTCCGGCGTTTCTTGCTGCCCCTTCCAACACTTCAATTGTTCGGAGAGTGATGGCAAAGGTCGAACGGCGGCCCCGTGTTGAGATAGCCGGTTAGGCGCATCCTGGACCCGAGATAGTTCGTTGCTCAGCTCACACTCGCGAGCAACCAGGGCTGCCATTTGCTCGGAAACTTCGGCGGATAAAACACACATCGATTTTTACTCCCAAGTCCACTTTTTGGTTGATGCATTGATCACACACCATGCTTCCCGAATCAACTATAAAGTGGAGTTCGTACACACTGTCCGTGCGGAGGAAACTCATATTACTCTCGTCCGCACAATGCCGCGCAGCGCGCGGTCTCCTGTCGTGGTCGCAAGCTTGTCTCGCCGAGCGGGCTGGCGTAAACGTGTCGACCGTGAAGGACTTCGAATTGTCGCGGCGGGTCGTATCGAGCCGCAAGGTCTCTCAATTGTGCGCGGCGATCGCGGCCGCCGGGGTCTCGCTCATTCCAGAAGATCGTCGCGGCGGGGTGGGTGTGCGGTTCACGTCCATATAATAGACTTGCGGCGTCATAGGCCGAGAACGGTGCGCAGGTTGCGTCCACGCCGCAGTCTGACAAACATATTGGCGACGGCGGGCCGGAAAAACGGGTAGGCGCGGCGGGCGGGGACACCCCGGCTCACCTTGCGGAACCTCTGTTTGCCGCGCTTATCCTTGCCTGCGCGGCGGTTCACGCCGGGGACATACGCCTTGGTGCCGAACTCGACAAACTTGAGGTAGTAGGCACCGCTCGGGGCGGCAAACACGACCCGTGCGGATGCTCCCTTGCCAACGCGGCGGACGGCAGACGGCGCCGCAAGCAGCGACCGCGCCTTGCCAGTGTGAACCGGGCACAAGTCGACCGCCTCGGCTTGGCAAGCGACCACCTCGTCCACGACCCACTGGTCGACGCGACTTGTGATGCGGACGCCGAGACTCTCCAATCTGGCTTCGATCCCGCTCAAACCTTCGATCCTGCTCATGGGGTAACTCCAAGATTCAGTTCAGTTTTTTGGAGGCAAGCAACCCTATTGGGTTCGGGGGCTGGTTCGAAGGTTCGCCCTGTTCGCCGATTGGGATTGGCCGATCAGAGAGGTTAGCAAGCCGCGTCGCCAATGAGGCACGACTCGATGGGCTTAGCCCCAATGCCGCTTCGTCGGCACGCATATCCGTAGCGAGCATACGCTGTATCGTGAACTCGTGCCGTATCCGCGTGACAGTCCCGGTTTTTCGCCGATGCGTCTCGATCAGCCTGATGCCGGATTTGGTTCGCTCGTCTCGCAGCGCAGAGCGCATCTCCAGCCAGAGGGCGGCATTGCTGCACCACCTTGCGAGCACGAACGTATCCGTCGATTTGAGTACGCCTCGAGCGACAAGGTACGGGGTCACCGCATCCCAGATGCGGCGCTCCGCAGAAGTCGTTAGATAGGCGGGCGGCTCTATAAGCGGGCGCGAGGTTTCGGTTGTGCGGCCATCTTGTGGTCGACAGTCTTCAACGGTTAGCGCCTGAGCAGCGGCTTTCAGTCCCGCCAGCTTCCGCTTACCTGGGTTGCCCTTTTTCAGTTGGACATCTGCGGGTTTTTTGGGCCGTCCGCCGGGCATCTGAATTCTCCATTTTTATTCGATGAATGGGTCACAGTCGCTTGTTTGGATGTAAAAATCGAAGGGCGAGTTTCGCGGCCAAAAACAAGATGCTAAAAGCGCGGTAGTCGGCACGGGGGCATCGTAAAAAAAATACCCCCCTCCCCCCAACCATTCACTGATCGATAGTGACCAAGCATCGCGTCCGGCGGGTGCCAATCTCAGCCGTCGATCCTGGCGTCGGCTCCAGACAGTCCGCTAGCAAAAAGCCGTCCAGCCTCGCAACTTCGGCTACACCGGGCCGAAGAGCGTCGAGCCAATCATCCCACTCGGGATCAAGGTTTGTGATTCGATACCATGTATCATCGGCGATTGATCCGGCCTGAGGATACTCGGTGGAGGTTGCCTCAAAACCCGCCCCGCCCGGGCCACAGATGCTAGACGAGCCCCTCGCCTGTTGGACGTCCATCGGGTCGCCGGTTAGGGGCAGCGCGAAGCGGGCGCAGAGGTTGGGGCTTAACGCTTGCGTCGCGATGAAGTGTCGGCAATTCGTGCATGGCTGCTGCGATGCCACCATCGATCCACGGGGCCTTGCGAACAGTGGTCGCCGGTCCCGCTTCGAAGCTGGCTCGATCTCAACGAAACTCTCGCCCATCGGGCCGCACGCGGCAGTGTCTCGCCTTAGGTCCGCAGCTTGGAACAGCACGCCCGTCTGAGCATCGTGGTAAAGACCGCAAAGATAGCCGTCGCGGCGGTCGGCGGGTCGTTGGAGGTGGGCGCATTTGAGGCACGGCCGATCGCCTGCGCCCAGGTCGAATGCACCGCCGCTCTTAGCGGCGACTGGCAGAGTATACATGGCTATTCCCTCTCGATCATGGGCGAACGAAAAATGTAGACGCGCTTTCGAATGCGTTCGCCCGTGTGCGGGTCGCGCTCGTAGCGGTATGTTTTCAATGGCTTCCCGCTCAGATGCAGGCGCTGGTTCAACAGTTTGGCGACCGGGTTCCACGGCCTCGCAACGAACCGCTGCTCGCGGCACACGAGGCGATACACGCGCTGCATTTCGAGATGGCCTAACGTAGCGACTCCGCCGCTGCGGGCTGCAATCTCCAAACCCTTGAGAAGAAGGGCCTCAGCGTGCATTTGAACCGGCCTTCGACTGCGTTTCGAATCCCGACTTCGGCGTGCCCGATCGGTGTCCGGCGTCGCGCCGACGCGGGCGTCGACGACACCAGACTCCGGGGCCGATGCATTGCTGATGCTTCGCGCCCAGCGCGGAAAGTGCTTGAGCGCGATCATTCCAAAATCCCGCGTTGCCTGGCTTCCGCCACGTGTGCGACTACGCGCCCGGGTAGGGTCTGCTCTAGGCCGACGACGGCCGCTCGTATCTCCGCGATGCTTTCCGGGTAGGCACCTTGCGCATTGATCACGACCGTAATTGAAGCTGAGATTCCACCACCGCCCGCCGGAATACCTCCCGACGACAGCGTGGTGCCGTTGGGCAAGATCGTGCCCGACGCGTTTGGTACGAATAGCTCAGGGCCGCGCTCGCCGACGACATAGGGCACGCCGCCTTTGACCGGGCCGCCTTCGGCGCGGAAGCCACCAAACAGGCTGCCCAGCGCCCCAATAAACCCACCACCGCCTTCACTCCCGCCAGAACCGAGAAGGCCGCCAACACCCTGAATAACGGCATTGCCAGCTGGCTCAATTACACCTTTGCGGAAGGCGATCATCGCCAGGTCAGCAAGTATCGACCTGGCCATTTGCCGGCTGTCGATCACGGCGCCACGAGTCCAGTCCGAAAAGGCCTTTTCCATGCTACGGCCGACCACGTTTGTCGTGTCCTTCAGCAAGGCTAAATTTGATCGCATCGTCTCGAACGCGGCTGTCGATTCGCCGATTGCCACAGCGTGCCCCCGGATCGATTCGCGTTCTGCGTCCGTGGCCTCTCGACCAGATTGCTTGATACCGGTAAGCGCGCGAGCCGTCGCATTGTCGGCGGCGGACGCCGCCGCGCTTTGGGTCAAGGCTGTTGTTCGACGCTCAATTGCAACGATTTCATTTTCCATCGCCGACACGGTTCGCTCAGCTTGCTGGTCCTGTCGCTGCGCCTCAAGTCGGCGTTTCTCAGCGGCGGAGTAAGCGTCAATGGACACCTGTGCAGCTTTGTAGCGTTCTATGAGGCCATCCAACGCGGCAACGACGTTTGGATTTTCGGATAACCCGTCTTTCTGAAGCGCGGCGAGTCCTTCCTCGTGGGCAGAGAGTGCAGCAGCGGCGGCGGCCGTCATGCCCAACGTACCCGCCTTGCGCTCCAATGCAGCAACCTGTCGCTCGATCTGAGCGAGCGACTTTTCGCCGGCGTCAAGATCAGCCTGGTTAGATGCCTCGTCGGCGTCTCGCTTTTTGGCGGCGGCATAATATTCCTCGAGGCCGATCATCATCCGGGTCAGCCCCATCCGATTTTCAAGCTGATCCGCCTCCCTCTTCAAAGCCTCCGCCGACTTGTCGATGCGGTCCGCTAAGCTTCCGTATGGACCCATTAACGTCAAATCGCTGCCGCCAGCGTCAGCTGCGGCGCGGAGCTTTGCGACTTGCACTTCGGCGCGGCGCAGCGACTCGGTCAGTACGTCCAGGCCTTGCGCTGACTCGGGGCCGAGCGACCGTATTTGGAACGAGACCTCTTTGATGCCAGTTGCCGCCAGATTCAGCGCCGCATCCGCCAGCGACGTGATAGAGGTCTGAGTGTCGCCTAGATCGCCGCCGAGGCCGAGTAAGTTTTGCGCCAACAGCGTGACTTCAGAGCTTGCTTGCTCGAGCGATGCAGTGAAGGTCGTTGAGAACGCGCTCTGCAGATCGGCGAAGGCGGTATCGACCTGAGCTAGGCCCTCCTCAGCACCCAGCGCTGCAAAGACCTGCCGTGTGGCTTGAAGCACGGTCTGAAGTGTGCCGAGCCTCCCGCCGAGCGTCGAGACACCGCTGGACAGAGTGGCGAAGACCTCGCTCCCAACGCCCAGGCCTTTCATCGCCTGATCGAAACCGCCGATGAATCCGGCCCCTTCGGTAGCCCAGCCTTTGATGAGTTCTGAGGTCGAGGCCAGCCCCTTTGTGAGGCCCTCGTTTTCGAGCCCGACCACGACCTTCAAGTCTGCGATGGACGTGAAATCGCTCACAGGCTGGCCTCGCTTTCAAATCGGTTTGGCAGCAGGCGTTGGAGCCGGGCACGGAGCGGTGCCTCGGCGCCGATTGCCAGAAGGTGGCGGACGTCGGCTTCAATTCGGTCCAAGACTGCGTTGGCCGCGTTATCCGGTTCGATAGGCTCATGCCGTGGTGGCCATGACAACCGCCGCTGGTGATTGTGGAGTGTTCGGGTCATGAAGCCGGACCCCCGATCGAGCCTGATGCCCAGCGCTGGTCTGGAGACGCGGACCGGTCACGCTTGATCTCATCCGTTGCGCATGCCCCCGGTGGCCAGCGTGACGGCACGATCGCGCCGAAGCCTTTTCCGAGCATGCTGGCGATCTTTGCCAGGCTCGGGTCGATTTTGGCCAGCGGTTCAGCGTAGGCCAACCAAGCCGCGCACTCCGGGTCGGAGGGCGAAAGCGCCACGCGACCTTCGGCGTTCCCGGCATTCTTTGCTGCGATCTGAGCCCGCACCGCGTCCTCGATGTCAGCCGGTTTCACGGTGGCGCGCCTCGCGGATCGCACCGCGTCGACGATCGCAGCAGCATCCGATGCGGACGGGCTGTGCTTCGCCACGAAGTCGGCGACCGTGCCCAGCGCGAAGACTGGATCGGGAGCTGTCAGGGTCCTAGTGCGAACGATTGGGCCGATCACCTCTTCGACCGCTCGCGCTCGGTCCGGCGTTGTGGCAACGGCTGCCAGCAGCGCGTCGATCTCCGATGGAGCACGAGACGCATCGTGGTGGGGCTGGCCCTTCACCAAACCGGAACGATTGGCGAAGCCTCGCCCGCTCCCTCCCCCGTTTGCGGGGGTAGGGGGTGAGGGTGTTGAAGAAGCCGTTAAAGCAAGTGTTTTATCGCTGTCATCGCTGTAACGGACAGCTGGTGTCAGCTCATGCACGCGACACCTGGTGTCAGCTGTGGCTGGTGTCATCCGTAGGCGACACTGGTCGCTAGACTCGATGTCGTTATGCGTTTCTGGAATGGCACCGTCGAGGGCTTCGGCGTGAAGAAGCTCGTCGATGCCGTCGTCGAACGCCTGGTCCGCAGTCGGGTTATCTAGCAAAACGCGATAAAAAATCGACCGGCCAGCGCATTTGCTGGTGTGGCGCTCGACATAGCTCCACTCGACTAAGTCCCCAAGGCGAGCGTTCACGGTCTGTCGTGCAATCCCGATCGCGTTGCCCAAGACAGCCTGTTTGACCCGGCACCAGCCATTTCGGTCTGTGTGGCTCGCCAAGCAGCCGAGCACTCTAAGGTGGGTCATCGTGAAGCGTTCATC
>Ga0163144_10004510_pt1 | contig 31322 bp, 37 predicted proteins | sample OliLak19BULKMAT1_FD_123175 | JGI IMG/M metagenome (GOLD analysis project Ga0163144, IMG submission 123175) | Freshwater microbial mat bacterial communities from Lake Vanda, McMurdo Dry Valleys, Antarctica - Oligotrophic Lake LV.19.BULKMAT1 | ecosystem: Environmental > Aquatic > Freshwater >... | reverse complement strand
TCGTATAATGTGCACCCGACTTTGAATTATTGTGTTGCTCGAGTCTTCTCTTCAGGTTGTTGGTGCTGCCTACGTAGAGCGATTTATCTTTGCACTCGAGAATGTAAGTAAAATACATAAATTGATTATATCAAACTTATTTTACTAGCCACAAAATACTTAACCTTAACGTTACGTAATAGTTTATGCTACCCTAGTGATTACCAGGTCGACATCGTATAACCAAAATATCTATATGTTATATGCAATCAACGAATTAGTAAAAATAGCCAGCATTAGTGTCAGGACATTGCACCACTATGACGCAGTGATTGGGTTCGGTGAAAATAGTAAGTAACTACATAACCTTAGATAATGAAAGCTGATGAAGGATACGGCATGGCTCAACAATACGAGGATCAATGATATTGTAATAGCCGTTGAGCCCATCCCTACGGACAGTAACAAGCCTAGCATGACGGAGGAGGGCCAGATGTTGAGATACATTTGGCTTAGAAACTCCAAGAGTTTTCACCAAATCCTCAACGGACATTTCCTGCTCCCGAAGTAGGTTCAAAATCTCCAATCGCTTTGGATTAGCAAGCAATTTGTACGTTTCTGCGTTACGCTCGTATGCACTGCGAGGAAGAGGTTTTTTTACTTTCATAGTTTCTAAAGTATGCAATAAGTAGAGCTAAATTGCAACTAGCTATTCCAGCTTCCAATCAATAACATCTCCATCCTTAAGGATATACGCTGAGATACCTGCAGCTGCTTGCTCGCCATTTATATAATACAAAAGGTATTTTCCATTTCCTGTATGCAATAATCCTATGTCGGTAATAAAGAACCCCAAGGAAGGGTTATTTTGTCCAACAAACATAACCTTTCCTTCACTTTGTGCCTGAACAAGAGCTTCATAAAGCGTAGTCCCTTCTTTTGTCTTTAACTGTACAACATCGGCACCGACCTGCATGCTTGCCGATATTATCTTGTCCGTTCGTAGGGAAGATTGTGTATTTTCTGCAGGATTAGTTGATTTATTTTTGCCAACCAAAGAAAAACCCAAAATCATTCCGAGTGCAATTATCACAATACCTGCTATTTGTTTTTTTGATATCATATATGTAGGATTATATAATAATGCAGACTTTTTTCGCAGGTAGAACACAGGGCTATATCTCGCAAAGCCCGGCAACACAAGCAAGCTCTTTTTTTACTTCTGTCTCGTCGACCGTTTCGTACGTAACAATTTTGGAAAAATCCAAATCACTTACTCTTTTAAGCATCTCCTCGTACTGATCCTTGGTGATTGTTTCATAAGGAGCAAGCTTGTACACGTGATTTGATCGGGGCAAGAACGAGAGTCCTCCGACAAGGTCCCAATTTTGATATATCCAGTTTGCAACCAAAATCCATTCATCATCACCGACCGAGATTGTAACTGATGGATTGTGCTCAGTGAAATGTTCTTTCACTATTTTCCAATGCTCTAGCTGGGTAAGTGCGGTAATGTCATCTTTGCAGAGCGCACCTTCCGGAGCTTTCACAGGAAATTCAAGCACAAACGTGCTGGCATTTTCAAGGCTCTGTCCAACTTCGGGATAATATGGGACACCTTGATCTTTGAGCATCCTAAAAAGAGCATCGGTAGCTGAAATGCGCACACGGCGAATATAATACGGAGCATGGCGAGGATGCATACCACTTGCGCAGTCTACCGTCTGAGAAACTGTACCGGATGGCTTTATGCAGGTAACGCACGTGGACTGATTTACGCCAAAGCGCTTCGCATACTTTTTATTTGTTTCAATGGAAAGTGTTTTCATTTTTCCCAACATTTCTGGGGTACGCACAACAGAAGAGTCCCACTGACCAGTTATTGAAACTCCGAGCAAGCGCTCCTTCTCACAATTCTTCTTCCATTCCTCCGAAAGGTATGGAAAATAAGTTAGAGTTGATTGATATGTTCCAAGAATTGCTGCAATGCGAGTTTTTCGAAGTAATGTTTCTTCGGTATCATCTGCTCTTGCTACTACTTCGCTCAAATTACAAAATTGTTTTGACTGCAAAATTATCTCACCACAAGGATTCGTCCCCCACGACGGATACTGTCCATCTTTCCATTGCGCAAGCCTGCGTTTTGGGAGTGTCTTGGCCAATCCTCCGCGGTTAAAAATCCCTCGTTCTCCTGAGCCTGATTTTACAAGCGCTGTCCATTCATCTAGAAACTCTGAGGTAGATGGCTTGGATAGATACACAGCAGAATTATTTGAGAGCATGCGCTGACCTTCAGAAAGGTAGAACTGTCCCTTTTTGCAATCGCGGATCGCTTCATCATCAAGGTCAGAAAGAGAGATCATCGCACTACGACGTACGCCACCAGCAACCACACATTCGCCAATCTTGCAGATGATGTCATGCGCATCGAGATTTGAAAGATGCCTTCCTTGTCTACGCAAAATACGCTCTCGGGCAAACTCAAGGAGAGATCGGAGTGGTTCTGGGCCGGAGCTTTTTCCACCCATGGTGTTTAGACGTGACCCTGCGGGACGAATAAGACTGTAATCAAAACAAATATCTTTGCCGCTAAACCATGTCTCTAGGCCAAGCTTAAACGCATCAGCCCAGCCTTCTTTGCTGTCGGGAATTATATAGTCTGGCAATTTCTTGCCCAATTGCTTTTGTATTTGAGGAAGCGCCTGAATATTTTCACTCTCCACGCTCCAGCCTACGCCGGTACCGCACATAGAAATATACATGATCTCGGCAAAGTCTTGAAAACTTTTCGGCGCAATAAACGAGCAGTTGTACGCACATGCATTTGTTTTACGTGCAGGCTTTCCAGCAAACTGCAAGAGGCGCATTGAGGGCATCGCTTCTTGGTTTAAGATAGCTTGTCGAACTTCTTTGTATTCCGATTCAGAAAGTTTTGTCCCGAGATTTTCTTTCATAAAGTCCATATATCTATCAATTGTCTCGATCCATGTCTCGCGACGTCCTTCTTCGGAAATCCAGCGAGCATACGTACGATAGTACACAAACTCTGCAAGTGGATTACGGAAATACTTTTTACTCTCCGCTACAAGGGCTCGGACTTTTTCTGGGACAAAACCTACCTTTCGACGCACCAGAGAACGTTCTTTCCTGTACAAAATGTATGCCTTAGCTGTTTGAGAAAAATTTAAAGCAATAAGTTCATTCTCAACGATGTCTTGAATGATTTCTACTTGCGGAAGAAAATGTTTTTTCACGTCCTCATTCTTCATGACCGTAAGTGCAGAAAGTACCTTATTCGTGACAACGCTTGCATCTTTATCATTCCCTTCTTTTACTGCTTCCATGGCTCGCGCAATGGCTCGGTTAATTCGTCTAGCATCGAAAGGTACTATCATACCGTCTCGCTTAATGATTTTATTAAATGAAAATCGTTTTATACTCATATGGTTTTTGGGTTAAAAATTTCTAATAACGTCTTCGGTTCTAATTGATTGTTGTACAAAATATAGGTATACAGTGCTGGAGAAAGAATTACTGCGAAAGCGACGTTTCCAATGAGATGGATTACGGTAAATGGAATTTGACCGACAAAAGCTTGCACAAGCGTCTGATTAAAAAATATTGGGCCAATAGTTAGTCCTGTGACAACGTCGTACCCAATAGTAGACATCACCGCAAAACTGGCGTAGGTGGTCGCTTCATTTGACCTATTCTTGAAATACCTACCTGCCCAAAGTCCAATACATCCATAGGAAAGCGCTGTAATAAGCGTCCACACTCCGGTCTTTCCTGTAGCCAGATCGAACAGAACAATTGACATGAAAGCAAATGCAAAACCTATCCAACTCCCATATGCTTTTGAAAACGGCATCTGTGCTGTAAGGATCGGCTCAATGTTTGGCGGTCGAAATGGAATAAGTCGAACAAGTAAACACACGCAGAAAATAACCACTGTCTTAAACCAATTTTTTTTTAGTATCTGCATGTGAAAGTTTTTCTATCCCCTTTTCTGGACGAAAGAAAAGGTGTATAATAATTGCATAGTTGCGAAACATTGCAACTAATGAAATTATAGTATACTCCTCGCGAGTCACTCCGCGCAAGGTGGATAACTCATTATTAAAATAATTTAATCTACAATATATCTATGCTTGCCTATTTGTTACTTGAAGCTCTTGCAGCAATCATTGGAGTACTAACTCTAATCATTATCCTCGTTCAATTACAGCGTCAAACTCAATTTTTAAGATTTTTTAAAAAGAAAGGTGTTCTAATCCCCGCGTCTTTATTTGTTATAGTCTTTTTTATCGGGCTCCTCGCCGATAAGACCTATCCCCCGACTTTTGCTATGCCAGCCTTTATGCATTCCCACGCTCCTGGCGGTGTTCCTGCGTCTATTCCATTTAATAAAATCTTTGATTTCTTTTTACACGAAAATAAGTTCGAACGCGTAGTTGACATTGGTGCTGACCCTAATGCAGTACCACCACTCTCCGAGCCTGATGCTGATGGTGTCGTCCATATAGACCTCACGGCAAAAGAAGTCATATCAGAAGTTGCCCCAGGCATTTATTTCAATTATTGGACTTTCAACAAGCAGGTGCCTGGTCCGATGTTGCGTATTAGAGAAGGTGATGTGGTGGAGCTTTCTATTACTAATGATCCCTCGAGTTTACACGATCACAACATCGACCTGCACTCGGTTACTGGACCTGGCGGAGGAGCGTCACTCACCCACGTAGCTCCAGGGGAAACAAAAACATTTAAATGGAAAGCCCTCAATCCTGGGTTATACGTCTACCACTGCGCAATGCCAAACGTCTCAACTCACAACTCTCATGGGCAATACGGTCTTATTCTCGTCGAGCCACAGGGAGGATTGGCACAAGTAGATAAGGAATTTTATGTGATGCAAGGCGAACTCTACACAATAGGGCAACTCGGCAAAAAAGGCCTCGTTCCTTTTGATTCCGAAGCACTACTTGATGGTATTCCAAACTACGTTACCTTTAACGGGAAAATTGAAGGTGCTCCGCGTATGCACGCGAAAGTTGGCGATAAAATTCGTATTTATGTCGGAAACGGAGGAGTCAATTTGATTTCATCTTTTCATGTGATTGGTGAAATTTTTGACACAGTTTATCCTAACGCAAGTATTGGCGGTGCGATGGAACACAATACTCAAGCTGCTCAGGTCTTACCAGGCGGAGCTAGTATTGTAGAGTTTCAAGTTGATGTCCCCGGGAAGTATTTACTGGTTGATCACGCCTTGGCCCGCATGAATAAAGGCGCTTGGGCAGTACTCGAAGTTACTGGTAAAGAAGACCCTGAAATATTTAGTTCTGTGCCTGTGGTGCTGCGTTAATGGCGGCGACATCGATTTTACCCATTGTCATCATCGCGTCAAAAGCACGTTTTGCTTCTGCGCCAGCAGCTGAGAGCCCCCCAGATAGAGCTTTAGGCTCTATCTGGGGGTGTTGTGTTCATATCATTTACCATCTTTATCTAATAAGCGAGCAGATCCTAAGCTTAAATGCATTGGCCCTAGGTGCCCGTGATCATTCCAGGAAATTAATCTCCATTCGTTCTTTTCTGGCTTAAACTTGAACATCGTAACCCCAGTATTACTTGCAGCTGTATGACCCATGAAAAGAGCAGCCAGGTCTTCAGTTAGTTTTTCTCTAAAAATAATATAAGACGTCAAGAACTTTAAAAATCCGCCATGGGTAACTATGGTAATTTTATCTTGGGGGATTTTTTCTAAGAAATCCAAAGCTTCCTTTGCCCTTGCCACTAGATCAGAAAAATTCTCTTCAAGTGGATTCAGTTCCCAGCTAGGTAAAACAAACTTTTTACGTATCTCTTGGGTCATCTCTCCGGCTGACAAATGTTTGTGAGTCCACGTTTTTTCAAAATCCCCAACACGCTCTAAAAATAAATCATTCTGCTCAACCGGCACATTTCTTTTTAAGTTTATTATATCTGCTGTTTGCTGCGAACGTTTTTTAGAAGTTACAATTATGAGTTCTAAGGGTATTTCTTTGAACCTTTCGGACAGTATTTCTGCCTGTTGAGCACCGCGTTCACTTAATGGATTTACACCCTTATACGTAGGATCAACGTTTCCCTCAGATTCCCCATGGCGGACAAAGTAAATTTGCTTCATAGGTTTGATTATACCAAACTTATTCACTTCAGCCTCCTGACTTCAGCATCTTCGTCACCTTCGTTCCTCGAGCCGCGAGACCTGGACTCCCGCCTAGGCTCGATATCTGATTCTAGTCGAGGCTGTCGAACCAAGTCATTTTAATTATACTTCACGCCCAGAGCTGCGATGTCTGGTCTGGTACTAGACCAAGTCAGGTGTCGTAAGGGTATTGTAGCATGTTTTAGGTTCACTATTTGACCCGTCTAGGTCGGTATTTTTAACCTGAGTATTCCGATAAATGATGCAGAGTTTTGGGAGAGGTTTTTGGACTAATTTGTGATCTTTAAAAAACAACCAAAACCCGATTTTATAAAGGTATAATAGCTTATTTTAAGGATAAAGCTTAAAAAAAGTGTAAAAAGCTTCTGCAAAAACACTCGGTAAACTAGGGTATATAAAAATAGTGAATATCAAGTAAATAAAGGATATTTATCGACTTTTGTACCAAAAAAGATAATTTGTATAATTAGCACATTTTACCCTATATTTTATAAGGGTATTTTCCTAAAACAAAAAGCTCTCTTACAAAACTTTTACTTATTTTGCTATAATTGAGGTATGAAATTAGATAGAACTAATAAAAAATTTATCCCTCTGTATTCAATCCCCTTAAAGGAAGGCATATACTTAAAAATTAAACCAACAGCTAATGCTTGGTGGAAAGATCAATCCAAAGTTCAGAGACTTATGGCTCTTTTGCATGTAGGGCTAACAGTAGAGAAAGCTTGTAAAAATATTGGTATTTCTAGAAGAAAATATATGTACTTCGTACAGATACACCCTGAAGTTACCAAAATACATAAAATATATAAAAGTGGATTTTTAACAACAGCAGAAAGGACTGTGAAAGATCGGGTGGAAAAGGATCCTAAATTTGCTCTAAAGTATTTAAGAAAAAAGAAACCTGAAGAATTTCCTCCACCTCTTCTACTAAATAAAATCGTTTCGCTCGAAGAATATGCTGAAGAGCAAAAACTAGGTTTTTTGAGAGAGGTACGTGAACTCAAAATAATTATTGGAATGTATAAAGAAGTTTTTGATGAGCTCAGACCAGATATAGGACGGTGGTATAAAGAACGCCTTAATGAGGCTGATCAGGTAGTACGGAAGTACAATAAACTCCACAAGAGAAATAATGAAAAAATCTTAAACCACAAAAGCGGTTTAGGGCTCTAGTTCTTTCAGTTTTTGGTTATCAGGACCATAAGGTGTATTTTTTAGTTCTCGTACTGATTCCTTGGTTGGGTACGCACCATTAATATTTTTTGCAATGTTTTCTAAGGTAACTTTACAGTCATGAGAAAGGAGGAGATTGATTCGATTCCCTAGTAGGTTAGACATAGTCATGTCTGGGTAATTATCCATATAGAATTTATTATATCGATAAAGATAGTCGTCAATTTCCGCGTCTGTCTGTTTTTCGGGACACACAAATTCTTTATCTAATTTATACTTTTGCCAATTTATAACAACAAAGTTTTTGGAGGTATCTGAAGTAATTAGAATCAGAAGCAAGATTGCTATGAGTATGCCATATTTTTGTAGATTGGTTTTCATGTTATGGGTAAAAACTTTTGATTAATCAAATTTATCTTCTAGGTAAGTTTCTATTCTTTCCACAGTATTTTTAATTTCATCAATTTTAATATCTTGTTCTTTTTTCCAATTATCTAATGCACGACCCAGCCACCAAAAACTAAATAGGATAAGTCCACCAAGGCCTAATAAGCTCATAAAGTTTTATTATTATTTTTATAATTCGAAGCTAGATAAACGTAAACTATTGCTGAGAGTATTGGAATAAAAAGACCAGCGAGTACAGCAACAAGTCTATTGCTTTTAATTTTATTAGAACAAATGAGACAAATAGGAACAGTAATTCCCCACAAAACTATTAAGGTTATAATTTCCATAATTTGGACGGTTTTTATTAAGACCAAGTAGGTAGCAAAAAGCTCCTAGCCAGGTCGGCATACCCCGTAGAGTATACCCACACCAGTTTCCCGATGTGACCGTCCAAAGTGAACCCTGACTAGGAGCTCTTTACTTTGGACGGATTGATTGGCCATATCCTATTACTAGGGGTTAGGCCGGTTATTAAATTATAAATGTATTATATCATTTTTACTTCTACCTTTATACTTTAGCTTAGATCAGAGTTGTTGTGTAGTCGAGTTATCCACTACTACACCTTGTATTTACTTAACAAAAGTAATGATATTTCATAAGACATATTTTTTATTAAACGAGCATACTCGCGTTTTGAAATAGGACTATGAGCTCCTTGATTTGATGCCATGCCATATAATGAACCTAAAATTTGTGATTCTTGATTTGAGATAAAATCATTATCTCCTAAATATTTCAAAAAGATGGAGTCTGTCGATGACTCAGAAATGGATGTATCAGAATTTTTTGTAGCTAATCCTAAAGAAATTCTCTTGGCAATCTCAATAAGTAATACCCGTATTCTCCCAATACAAGTAGCAAATTTCGATTCACTTAATTCTCCCTCACGAAAATAATCATCTATTTCTTTAATTAAAGATGGTACTTCTGAGGTTGTGAATTTTTCTCCCCAGATTTCAATAACCTTATCACGATCAATATTGATCTCGGGATTAACATCATTTAAGTCTTTTTCGAGGTGTTTCAATAATGCGAGATTTGTTTTTTGTTCAAGCCAGAATTTATAGTCTGGATCTCCTGTAAAAATCAATTTAATATCCTCGTACGTCTTAGGATCTATTTCAAGATATTCCCTAGAAATTATCATCGAAAAAATTGCCAAGATATTGCTATGTCCATGATTTTCATCCTCGGTTAAGGAGCGACGTATATGAGTAAAAGCTTCCATAACTTTTCCTATCTTGTATAAAACAAAGAAGATCAAATATCCGATGCTGACATATGGTGAGTTATTCCTTACGTGTCCCAATAGGTAAGTTTTAAAATCACTTTTTCCTTTTAAATCCAAAGAGGAATAAAGCTTAATAAGTATATTTGAATTAGGTGATTGAATGACCGTTTTATCACTTGTATCAAATAGAAGACTTTTTGCTTGCCCTTCATTTGTCCAACCATTATTAGGCTCACTTTGAATACCAATATTCATACTACCTAAACCGCCCCTTCGACGACCGTTGGTTGAATATAATCTGACTTCTTCATTTAGAACGATATTTATTTTTTTATGTAATTCGTGAGTATCCATATTTATAATTTCTTCTTAAGTTATTTAGATTTTATTAAATTATTCTTCTATCAATCTCATGGAAGAGATTACTGACCATAATAAGACGACCTAGTGCATCATGATGTGGGAGCTGGTCTGCATCACCATGGCTAAGGTTGTTTCTCCACCAGTGCATGATACCCATTGTAGTAAGTTTAAATCCTATCTGTTTATTTATCTCCTGCGGTGTTGATAGTGCATTGAATTTTATCTTCGGATTTTGTTCATTGAAAACAGTGGCCATCAAATCAGGCCCTTGCTTGTCGTGAGTACTTGTAAGGTCTTGAATTGTTTTCTCGAATCTTTCAAGAGCTTTTCGCACTGATTCATTAATGTGACCCTCAATAAACATCTTTTTACAATCAGGAAGAAGTGAGGGATGAAGAACATACGCATCCAAGATCTTCTGAATCGCTATTGGTGGCGGAACAGTTTTAGGTCTTTCTTTCGGAAGATTCATCTCTACAATTTCCGATTCAAGATCAATATTAAGAGCATTAAGACGAACTGAAAGTTCAAGTGCTTCGGCCTCCAATACAGGATCACCTTTTTCGTGTCGCTTTTCTATCGCCTTTGGCAGTATTTCTCTCACGAGTATTTTTATTGTCCTTGGCTTCTGACAATAAAGATTTCGCAGAAACTCATAGAAAGATTCCTTTTTATTTGAAGCTTTAACAGGAAGATATTTCGACAGGCCTCTTTCTTTTGCAATAGTTGTCAAAGAAAAAGAACTTCGAAACCCTGATAAAGCGATCAATTTACCGAGCTGTTCAGCAAGAGCACGAATTGCCTGTGCCTGCGGTGCTGTGACAGTTACTCTTTTCTTCGTAATCTTTTTCTTTGTTTTCTTTTTCATAAAATTATTTAGTCGTGTGAACATAAAATCCACAAGCTCGGCAGATACCATTAGTATTCGCATCACCATTTACATGGAATTCAAAATTTTCCTTACTGCAAACAGGGCAAATCACACGACCATTCGTACGTTTAATGGAATCAATCGTGTCTAGTACACCCCTAACATCCCTAACATATTTATTTACTTGTTCCCTATCATTCAAATATCCCTGCACCCAGAGATTTGTAGTTATCCGGCCAGCTGATGTTTCTTTATAGTGAATTTTCCCCTCATTAAGGAGCTTTTCCCAGTACTGTCGTGTCTTACCATATTCTCGAGCAACATCCCCTGAGGACATAAGTAATGCATTATGCGGAATGTATCCTTGGCTTTCCATATTTTCCACACAAGCTCGAATACCCTCAGCGAGAGCACTTTCTTTTTCCTCTTTTGAAAATTCTCCGGTCAAGTCTAGGCCAAGACTTAAGGTGCCCCCACTACTCGTGTTTGCGTGCCAATAGAATTTTCTTTTGTCGTCCTTTGTTGCAGGCATAAGGGAAGTATACACTTATGGGTTTCTAAATGCAACCTATTCTCTTCGAAAATTGACTTAATTGAAATCATACTCTGTATCTCTGTTTGCAGTAGACTTCGTTATTGTTTCGAGTATGTTGTGTACTGTATGGAAAATACACTAAAATATGGGGCACAAATAGGATTCCCAGCAGTATTAGAACAAGAGCAGCTTAAGTACTGCTTATATGCCCGTAAATCGAGTGAGGCAGAGGAAAAACAGGCTTTGTCGGTAGATTCCCAGATAAAGGAGATGCTGACCCTCTCCCAGCGAGATAACCTCAATATTGTGGACGTTTACAGAGAATCTCATTCGGCTAAGGATTGTGGACAACGTCCAGTTTTTAACAGAATGATTCTTGATATTAAGGAAGGAAAGTTTAATGGAATACTTGTATGGCATCCTGATCGTCTTGCTAGAAATGCCGGTGACTTAGGTGCAATTGTAGATTTATTAGATCAAAAGAAATTGATTGAGATTAGAACCTATAGTCAAAGATTTACAAATAATCCAAACGAGAAATTCCTACTAATGATCTTGGGATCACAGGCGAAACTAGAGAATGATAATAAAAGTATTAATGTAAAACGTGGATTAAAAACACAGTGCGAGATGGGTCTCTGGCCCAGTGTTGCACCAACAGGATATTTGAATGCAAAGAATAAAGACCAGAAATGCCAAGTGTTTGTCGACCCAGATAGAGCTTCAACTATAAAAGAAATGTTTGTTAAGGTCGGTCACCAAAGCTGGAGTGGCAGAAAAGTATACAGGTGGTTAAAGGATGTGAAGTTTGTAACAAAAAATGGAAAACCTCTAACACTAAGCAATGTATACATGATTTTAAACAATCATTTTTACTATGGAACTTTTGAGTACCCAAAGAAAAGTGGCAGATGGTTCCAAGGTAGACATATACCAATTATTACTAAAGATTTATTTGATGATGTTCAAAAGCAGTTACATTTGCAAGTAAGATCACAAAATAAAAACAAGGAATTTGCGTTCACCAGAATGCTTACTTGTGGTGCATGTGGATCTGGTGTCTGTGCACAAGAGAAATACAAAAACTTAAAAGATGGGTCTATTGCAAAGTACATTTATTATGGATGCACAAAGGCAAGAGACATTAACTGTAAAGAAGGCTATATTGAAGAAAAAATACTGATTCAAGAATTACTAGGTATTATAGATAAAATAGATCTAGATAAATCCGGTATAAAGAAAAAACTTGAAGTTGAGATTGAACGTCATAAGAAATTCCACTCTGGCATTATGGGTAAACCAAAAGAAGAGTATTCTGCAAAAGATGCTGATATTAGAAATTACGCAAAGTATTTACTTAGTGAGGGATCTATTTTTGAGAAACGAGATTTATTGGGTTGTTTAAAAAGTAAAATCGAGCTAAATAATAAAGCAATCCACTTATCTTCAAAAGGAAATATGGTATAATACCCAACGTGAAAGACTCTTCTAAAAAATTAAAGGTTATCGACTTATTTGCTGGGATAGGAGGAATGAGAATGGGGTTTGAAAAAGCAGGATTCGAAGTTGTCTACTCTAATGACATCGATCCTTATGCATGCATGACTTACAGAGAAAATTTTGGTGAAATTGACGAGAATGATATAAGACTTGTTAACACAGATACGTTGCCCGAATTTGATGTCTTACTTGCAGGTTTTCCATGTCAGCCTTTTTCCATGATAGGAAAGAGAGATGGTCTTAATGATCCGCGCGGAATGCTTTTCAATGAAGTAGTAAGATTTTTAGATGCCAAGAAACCGAGAGCTTTTGTTTTGGAAAACGTAAGAAATCTTTTAAGGCATAATAAAGGAGAGACCTATAAGTTTATAAAATCCGCTTTGCAAGTTGCTGGTGACGGTTATACCGTGTTTGAAAATGTTCTTGATTCTCAAAATTTTGGCGTTCCTCAGCATAGAAAGCGAGCCTATATAGTAGGTGTGCTTAATCCGCATAAAGAATTTCCTTTTCCGAAACATTCCTCAAAGCCTGGATTAACCAAACTATCTCAAATTTTAGAAAAAAAAGTCTCAGAACGACACTATTTATCGCAGAAATATTATGAAGGGCTCTTGGCACACAAGGAAAGACATGCGGCAAAAGGAAGTGGTTTTGGATGCCATGTTTTAGATCCGAAAGGAATTTCAAATACCTTGGTGTGCGGTAATATGGGAAGAGAAAGAAACTTAATACAGGATCGGCCTGTTTCGGCTAATAAATGGGGCGTAAGAAAACTAACCGAGAGAGAATGCGCTCGGTTGCAAGGCTTTCCTGATTCTTTCAAGATCGCAGTTTCAACCACTCAGGCTTATAAGCAATTTGGTAACGCTGTCTCAGTACCAGTCGCGAAAGAAATGGCTCGAGTGTTAAAGAGATATTTGAAGCAACAGGACAAAGTGGCTTTAAAAATCAAGGCGCCAGTGATCAGTCCTATAAAACATCTAGCTTATTCCAACGCGTAGTACTTAGAGTTCTGCCAGTCTTTGAAAGAAAACATTTTCTGCAAAATACTCTTTCATCTTTTGTAATATAAAAGTCTCTCCCATACTCTCTTATGGCTGCAGATCGAGATTTCTTACATTGATCGCAACTTTCAGCGTGTCTGGCGATTATATCGTCTCTCATTTCTTTACCAAATTGCCTCGTGCACTTTTGGCATAAACCGCGACGTCTGTGTGGTATGGTAGTGGTTCCGCACGATTTGCATGCAAGATAGTATCTGCTCCATGTTTTTTCTCGCGGTACTATAACCTTCGGGGTTTTCCCCTTGTTTTTTACCACCAACCTTTTCCTTTTTTCTTCTTGAATAATGATGTCTGAGTCGAGCTCTATTCCTTTCTCAATGGAGTCGTTAATTGCCATTTGACGTATCGTTTGCAGAACTATTTGTCGCGCTCGTTCTCTGGTAACGCCTGATGTTTTACCAAGCTGTTCCAGAGTAAGCCCTTCCCGGTAGAGTTCCAAAACTTTTCTATTTCTTTCTGAAATTTCTATAGGTTTAAAAGGTATATTATATCGTTCCTGTCTTTCTCTTATTGAAGCTATAAGATCTGGAATTACTTTATTTTCGATTTGTATCTTGCGTTCTTTTATGGCCTTTGCCATTCCCACGAGCTGATCTAATCCTGATCGTAATTTTTCATCGGTTTTAAACTTGTCTCGTAGTTTACCGTAAGAATGAATGATCGTTGTGTGATCCCTGTCAAGAATCCGCCCAATCGCTGAAAATGACATGTCGGCATATTCTCTTAAGACGCAAACTGTAAGATCGCGCAAATGAACCAAATCATGCCTTCTTCCGGCTCCTACAAGATCTTTACGATCAACTCTGAAATACTCTGCAAAAGTTCCGATGATGTCTTCATCAGTATCGAAAATGAAATCGGGTACATCTAGCAATTCTGATTGCATAAATTCCTCATCGCCCTTTCCTACGACAAGAGTTTGTATCTTTTCGGTCAATTGAATTTCAATAGCAAGTTTGTCCAGCACATCGGTCAAAATTGTCACGTTTTCAACGGATCCAGTTGTTTCTTTTAGTTCTTTAGAGGTTTTGTATACGAGTCCACGAACGGTTCTGATACCCTTTTTGATTAATCTGTTTTTTAATGGATCAGGTAAGAATAAAAACTCCGTTCTAGTTTTTAAAAAAGAATCTTCCTTCTCTTTGTTGTTGAATTTAAATTTCATCTGGTTTGATGGAATCTACCGTGTATGAATCATCAAACAAGAAATCTTCCAAATCCTCTTTTGCGCTCTGGTGTACTTTTCTGATGACCTCTGAGATTTTCTGGTCGACCGAATCTGCATCGAAGTTCTCAGGGTCTTTTCTGTAGAGTTCATGGATTGATTCTTTGACAAAAATGTCTACATAGCGATCGAATAGAAAATTACGCCATTGGATTGAAGTGGTCCCAAATCTTTCATATATTTTGGAAGCCATGGGACTGGTCGTGTTGATCCAATAAATAGATTGCGCCACATCTTGGGGACGCTGATAGACGACAGGGTCTCTTTCTCCCAGGTGGATAGTATCGCTTCCCAAAGGATCGGTATCGTGACTAGATAAAAGTACTCGAGGGAAAGCCCCACCCTTTTTTTGCTCCTCTTTTTGCTCTACAACAATCATTTTTGTCAGTGCACTGAGTTTTCCCGCATTTGCAGTTAAAATTGTTTCTCCGATTTTTTGACCAACAACATCCATGTTTATAAACGCAACCTCTTGACCTTCGGGTGTGGTTTTTAGATAGTCGGATTTTATATGATATTTCTCTTTCTCAAAAATAACGCAGTCATTATCAGCTGAAAGTGTTATAGCCGCACCGATTGGAAGCGAATTTGGAACGCTTACTTTCAGGGTTACTTTGGCGGGAATATCTTTTTGTATTTCTGCTTGTGGGTATTTGAAATCGAAACCGTTCATCGGAGGCGTTACCTCAACCCCCCCGAATCCCGTGCTAGTACTACCGCCAGCATTACTCCCCGAATCTCCACCGAAAAGTTCGGAGAGGATTTTTTTCATATGCTTATTTTTCCACTGGTTTAGGAAATCGTTGAACTTCGAAGTGATTTCTTTTTGTGAGGCCTTTTGTTTTTCTCGCTTAAGGGCGGTAATTTCCGCTGCAAGTTTGTCTATTTCCTTCGCGACCCAGTCTAAAAGGGCTTCAGTTTTATCATTCTTTACGAGCTTGGTTCGATCATTTGAAACACAGTCGTTGTCTTGATCTTCCAGTATCGGAACTTCGCATTCTCCATATATGAAAGCAGCATCGGGAAATCCTTTAACACCAATCTCATAAAGCTGGTAAGTACCAACAACACCGATCTCTCCCAAAAAATCTATACGATTTAATTCTCCGAATTTTGAGCCTCTATCCAATGGATCGGCTGAGGTCTTAAGTATCAATTTCCCTGTTGAAAACTTCCTATTCGCCATTTCTACGGTGCCACCCTTCTCATCTCCGAAAACCGCTGGTAAGGTTGGTGGAACATCTATAACGCGCGGTGTTTCAAACTTTTCCAAAGGAGCGAGTTCGTCTGGCTTTAATGAGCCGTACATTGAGTTATTGTTGTAGATTACGGACACATTCGCATATTGAAGGATCCTTCGAGCTTGGGGATGATTTTTGAACTTTTCCATATCCCTCGCTACTTTAAATTTTCCGTGAAGTTTATCTGGGCCAATTCCTTGTATGACGGTAAATCCTGTTTTGCCAGACAGGACATTTTCTTTAACTTCTTTTGATATTGGAAGAGAGTCGAGTTCGGCAAAAGAAAGAGCCTCTTTCGGTTTCATTTTTTTTGCTTCATATCCGTCTGCATAACCATACTTTTTATTCTCACTAAAACCGAAAATATTTAAAACACCATTTTTGTAAGTAATAAAACGAGACTCCTTAAACATTTGGCGCATATAAAATTTTCCTCCGTTACCATGGCCGCCGTAAGTTTTTAGATTCTTGCCGCGCTTCGCGGCTTTTGGGTCACCCCAGCGTTTGAAAGCTTTTTCAATGTCAACTTGATCCATACCGATAAAATCGATGCATTCCACCATTGGTTTTATCACGCCTTGATCGGTAAATTTAAAAACAACATGTTGATCATCTTGGAGAATACTATCACGTCGATATGCATCCACAGAGTTCTTTAGCCATTCAGCTTGTCCTTTTGCATGATCAAATTTAAATTCATTCCCGATGATATCGAGAAAATGATCGTCAATTATATTCGCAGTCTCTTTGATTGTGATTTTTTTGCTCATAAATTACTTTTGAGTCGTGAAAAATTCAATAATATTCTTGTATTTCTCCATGAGAAACTTATGATATTCATGAACGCTTTCATAGAGACGATCGTTCTTGTGTTTCTTTAATTCAATTATAAGCGCATCCATTGTTTCAAGCCTTCCTATGAAAGCGTTTCTTCTTGTCCTAACCGTAACCCCCAAATAATTATAAAAATCATTTTCTGAAAGTTGCGCACCTTTTCCTTCTAGGAAAAGAATAAATCCCTCCAGGTCTTTGATTCGAATCATTTCGGCAGAAGCACTACGAGAAAGGCGATCACCAGAAGGAATTGCAATACTTTTACCAGTAAGTCGTTTCGCAAATTCAATTCCGCGATCAGTGAGCGAGAATACCTTACTAACTGCATTAACGTATCCTTTCTTCCTGAAATCATATAGGGGTTTGTGAATTAAATCACCAGTATCTGGATACTCTTTATAACCCTTAAGATGAAAATCCTCTGGATATTTTTTGAAAACACCAACCACAATATCCTCATATCTTACTTTCACAATTTTGCCTTGTCCGAAGTCATACAAAAAAACAAGTATTTTTTCTGCTCGACTCAAATTATTTAGGTCTGTTTTCATAATATTCTCTAGAGTTTAAATTTATCCTGCTTTTTAGTAAAGTGAAACTTTGATTTTGCTTCCCTAACTTTCTTTTCTATTTCGGAAAATATTTTCTCAATGTCCTTCTCTTCGTATTCGTATAATTGCATGTTCGTACAATTACTAAGGACTTTTAAACGATAAATAACCGTATTGGTGCGGATCGTGGCAAGTCTCTTGAATCTATCTCTTTTTGATTCCATAAAATTTTGGACTATGTTTAATCAGTTAACGACTTATTCAACATACACTCTCTATATTACACCAGTGAATTTAAAATGCAAGTGGATAACCCAAAATAATGAACATCAACTAAAAATCACCCGGTTGGGTGATTTTTAGTTCTGAATACTGCGCTTAGCAGGTATGCAATAACTGTATAGTATCCATTTAGTTTTTTGACCCGTCCTGGTCCTTATGAACTAAACTAGACTGCTGCCGGACTTGGACTCGAACCAAGATGACATCCTCCAGAGGGATGCATCCTACCATTAGATGATCCGGCAGCTCTGGGCACAAAAAATTATTTTTCGAAATATGTCCTACCCGCCTCGACTCGCAGAGCTTGTCGACGCGAGGCGGGCCATTAGACCTGCCTAAGGCAAGGTACACGATCCCGCAATGTTGTTTATGTAGAATAGTACAAAATCAGCTTTTTATCAATGAAACGTATTGCAAATACCTAAAAATCTAATTTCTCGTTTGTTTCCTTCAAACCACATTTCGTGATATAATAAAATTATTATGAAGACAATAACATGCAGGGCGATGGGAGGCATGTGCGACGAGCCTCTCTCTGCCAATACTTACGAAGAACTAATAGCCAAAGGAATGGACCATCTAAAAGCTGTCCACCCTGAAATGGCTGCGACAATAGAAGCTATGCCTAAAGACCACTCCATAATGGTCGAATGGGGAAAAACTTTTCAAAAAACTTGGGCTGATACCCCAGAATCATAATCATGCATAACATGAATAAATTACAAATATTTCTTTTAATTTTAATAATTATAGGCCTCGGGCTTATATTCACCCAGAAATTATGGGTTCCTGGTCTTGTAGAATATATTACTTCTTCAGCTGAGACAGCACAGACACCTTAAGTTCGAAAGTGGCTCTGTAACATTTAGATAATCTGCCTAAATGTTGATAGGTGTTCAAAAGCACAAAATACTACTATGAAATTCTCTAAACATAAAACTATCGGCTTCGTAATCGCACTGCTTGTCTTACTGGTGGTGATAGTTATTAACAACAAAACAGAAAAGACACCTCCCCACACAGACCCTGTAAGGAAAGAAACCCCTGCGTCATCCCCTATTTCCATAACCACCGAAAAAATATCAGAAGACAACTTTAGTGGCAAAATGCCAGTTGTCTCCGGATCTCAATTTATAGCCCTAGAAGCAAGAAACTATACCACAGAGATAATAAATGAATTCAGAACTCAGGCCAACAAAGACGTGCCCGCAATGCGAGAACAATTTGGACAAGACAGCCCTTCAGCCAACTACAACATAGAGATAACTGCTATCCACAAAAAGGGTCCCACCACAGAATCAATCGTGATGAGTGTGTATGAATACACCGGTGGTGCCCACGGCACCAGTGTCTACAAGGTAATAACTTCCTCTCTGTCTTCAGGAGATATTTTGTCACTCAAAAACATCATTAAAACAGGCCAAGAAACAGCCTTCACTGAATTCATTAAAAAAGAATTAAGGAACTGGCGCCCCGAAGGTGGGGACACCATCACACTATTCCCTGAAACCGTTAGCGAGCTTAACTTTGGGTCCCTCAACAACTGGTCACTCAATGATAAAAATCTAGTAATATATTTCGGCCAATACTCCATAGGGCCTGGAGCCCTGGGCTCAACTGAGTTCCCAGTATCACGAGGGAAACTAGCTCCATTCCTAAAAGAGAATTTCTAATATCTATTACTTCTTAATACAAGCCTTTATAAAAGCTGTAAAGAGAGGATGCGGGCTTAGGGGGTGCGCAAGGAATTCTGGATGAAACTGAGTCCCTAAGAAAAAGGGATGTTTGTTTTTGGGAAGTTCCGTTATTTCCATGAGCGTGTTTGTGGGCGAGGCTCCAGAGAAAACCAATCCGGCCTTTTCTAAATCTGAAATATAGTTTGGGTTCACTTCGTACCTGTGTCGATGACGTTCAGAAATTTCTTTTTTGCCATAGGCAGCAAAAGCAATACTCCCTGGTTTCAAAACAGCCGTATACTCCCCCAGTCTCATGCTTCCACCATATAAATTATTCTTCAGATTCTCTTTCTGGGACTCCATCACGTCTATAACCATATTCCCAGAATTTGGATTTACTTCTCTAGTATTGGCATCCTTAAGCCCTAGAACATTGCGGGCATACTCAATAACCATCATCTGCATTCCGTAGCAAAGACCAAAATAAGGAATCTTGTTTTCTCTAGCAAACTTAACCACATTGAGCTTGCCCTCTACGCCCCTTCCGCCGAATCCTCCAGGCACAACTATTCCATCATACTTCTTTAATTTTCGTAGAGAAGCTCCACCTTTTTCAAAGTCAGTGGCATTTAACCAGAAAATAATGGGCTTCCTTTTTTGAGAATAGGCAGAATATTTAATAGCTTCTATGACAGAGAGATAGGCATCAGATAAGACAAATTCACCTGATTCAAAATATTTACCAATCATCGCAATCTTTACTACCTCCTTGCCGTTATGAGAATGCTTGGCAAAGTTCTTCCAAGCAGTCCAGGCTTTGGCGTCTGGAATATGACAAACCATGCCCATAATTTCGCAGAGTTTGTCTGAAAGTTTTTCTTTCTCAAAATTAAGCGGTATATCATAAACACTATCCACGTCCGGCGCGGAAATAACCCTATCCGAGGGCATATTGCAAAACAAAGAAAGCTTCTCTTTTCTTTTGTCATCTAAGCTTGTCTCTCCTCTAGCAATCAAAATATCCGGCTGAATACCTGAACCATTTAATGCCCGAACTGCGTGCTGAGTAGGCTTGGTCTTCATCTCACCAACCTTTCCAGGTGTCGGCAAATAAGACACCATAATAAATGACACATCTTTCGGAGATTCTAGTTTCATCATACGCGCAGCCTCGAGGAATAGCATGTTCTGATACTCACCAATGGTGCCTCCAATTTCTACCACCACCACATCTGCTTTATTTTGCATCCCAGCTCCTTTAATCCTACTGATAACTTCCATTGGAATATGTGGCACCACCTCAACGCACTTGCCCTTATATTCCAAATTTCTTTCTCTTTCGATAACCCTCTGATACACACGCCCAGTGGTCATGTAGTTTATTCTAGTCAATTTTATCTGCAAGAATCTCTCGTAGTTACCCATGTCTTGGTCGGTCTCATCTCCATCCGCAAGCACAAAAACTTCTCCATGCTCTGTAGGATTCATGGTTCCGGCATCTACATTGATATACGGATCAATCTTTATCGCCGTGACGGCAAGACCTCTGTTTTTTAAAATAAGGCCGACGGAGGAAGCTGTGATGCCCTTTCCAACACCAGAAATAACTCCTCCAACCACGAAAATGTATTTGCAATTCTCTTTCTTCGCCATGGGTTTATTTGTTTAGATATCTCCTTACTGCCAAGAAGCTAGAGATTGCACCTAAAAGCAATCCGGACAACAAAATGATTAAGAATATCTGAATAAAGTTAGAAACATAATAAGTGTACAAATTTAACCCCAAGAAATCAGTCATGTTGTTACCCATCCATAAAGTAGTAGGCCAGAAAATAAGCATAGTTAAAAGAGTCGCTACCAGGCCATAAATAGCACCTTCTATCATAAAAGGCCCTCTAACACGCCTTTTTGAGGCCCCCACAAGCCTCATGACGCCTATCTCTTCTTTTGATATAAAAATAGTGAGTCTAATGGTATTGAAGGTAATAATTATAGAAATAGCTATTAAAACCAAAGTCACCGCAAATCCTAATTTTTGGGCACCGGATATTATGGCACTTAGCCTGTCTATGACTAATCTATTCTGGTTATAATTAACTTTGTCTATAATGGGTATTGATCCTAAAACAAGAGCATCATCTGATTTCAAAAAATTAGAAATGCCTTCGTACTGAGACACCTCTTTGGCTCTAACGTTAAGATAAGCCCCTAGCGGATTCTCCCTAAGCTCTTCTAAGGCTTGTATGGTCGGATAGTCACCAGAATGTCTCTCTCGGAAAAGACGCAAAGCGTCGTCAGAGCTTGTATACGTCACCCCGGCCACTTCAGGCAATTTCAATATTGATTCTCTTAGGCTTAAGATTCTATCTTCTGGTGCGCCAACGGTGAAATATATAGCTACATCAACTTTGTTTTTAATTTCATCGAGAGAAAAATTCAATATGACCTGGAGAAACAACATAGAAGCAATAACGAAAAGAGTTATGGTTGTAACCAAAACCGCTGCCCAAGACACCAACCCGTTTCGGCTAAAATTTAGAAACCCTGATTTTATAATTCTTTTTAATACAATCATTTATTTTTATATTATATCGTATATTTACCAGTTTTGTCGTCTCGAATAATCTTGCCTTTTTCTAGGGTTACAACTCTCTTGCCAATCGCCTCAACAACACCCCTGTTATGAGTGGTTAGAATAATAGTAGTACCCAAATCATTTATCTTTTTTAAAATCTGTATAACCTCATGAGCGTTCACTGGGTCTAGGTTGCCCGTTGGCTCATCTGCAATTATCAAGTCTGGCTGGTTAATTATAGCTCTAGCAATGGCTAATCTTTGTTGTTCGCCTCCTGACATTTGGTGTGGAAAATGAAAAGTCCTATTGGTTAGATCCACAAGCTCAAGCACGTGCGGCACATCACTGGCTATTTCTTCATCGGTTTTACCTACGACTTCCATTGCGAAAGCAATATTTTCGTACGCGGTCTTGTTAGGCAAAAGTTTAAAATCTTGAAACACCGTTCCAATACGACGACGAAGCTTGTTTAGCTGCTCATTTTTTAACTTATGAACATCTAAAGATTCAAAAAAAACACTTCCACTAGAGGGATTCTCGTCCGCCAAAATCAGCCTAGATAAGGTTGTCTTTCCTGCCCCAGAATGTCCTACTATAGAAAGGAACTCCCCCGCCACCACAGTAAGCGTCACATCATCAAGCGCAACCAAATCTTTGTTGTAAACCTTTAAAACATTGTTAAAGTAAATCACTGGTCCATTATAACATAAATAATAATTTACAAATTCTTCTCAGCCTCAATAAACAAGTCTATCTCTCCGTTTTCCAAAATAGCCCCAACATCACTTGTTTCTGCGTCAGTACGATGGTCTTTAACCATTTTATATGGGTGTAGTACGTAAGACCTTATCTGGTTACCCCACTCTATCTCACTACCCTTGTTTGATTTCAAGCTTTCTTCTATCGTCTTTTTCTCTATTTCTGCCCTCCTAAATAGCTTGGCCCGTAGGATCGCCATAGCCTGAGCTCTATTCTGCTCCTGGCTTCGCTCTCCTGAAGAATGCACAGCAATACCACTAGGTACATGCACCAGCCTTACAGCAGTATCCCTCTTGTTGACGTTCTGCCCGCCCGGACCACTTGATTTAGTAAATTCTATTTTCAAGTCCGCTTCAGGTATCACAAAATCCTTTTCTTCTAATTTTGAGAACTTAGGCAAAACTTCAACCAACGAAAAAGAGGTGTGTCTAAGCTTTTTAGCATTAAATGGAGAAATCCTCACCAGACGATGTACGCCCCCTTCATTCTTTAATGTTCCGTAAGCACCAGCCTCGCCGAGTCTAGGCGGGTTTTTGCCCCCAATTTCAAAAGAAACATTTCTAAATCCACCGTGTTCTGTCTTGTGCTCGTGGATAAAAGATATGGTCCAATTCTTTTTATTTATGTATTTCATGTACATCTCGAGCAACATCCTGGAGAAATCTTCCGCATCGTCCCCTCCAGCACCAGAAATTATTGTCAAAATTGCATTACCTTTATCGTACTTCCCCAGGCCTTCTTTTTTTGATTTCAAATCCGCCAATTCCCGCAATACTTCTTGAGCTTTGTTTTTATCATCCCAAAAATTAGGCAAAGCCATTTCTTTTTCAATTTCTTGTATTTTCCTTTCTATAAAATTCGTATCTTCCATAATAAACATTTTACTGTAAAAAACTAATTAATCAAAATTAAATGTTATAATACAAGTAATGGAAAAAATGCATTTCAATAAGGATTTCATCCATCACCAGAAATCACCTATAGCAAAAGTACTAAAAGAAGTTGTTTTCGGAATGGAAGATGGAATGGTCTCAACCCTAGGATCCATTACTGGCATAGCGGTAGGAAGCGGTAACCAGTCAACAGTACTCTTGGCTGGAAGTGTCATAATCGCCGTGGAATCAATATCCATGGGCATAGGTTCATATCTTTCCAATAAATCCGAAGAAGAAATGAAGGTCAGAAAAATAAGCGAAGAAAAAAAAGAGATAGAAATGTCCCCAGAAGCAGAAAAAAAAGAATTATTAGAGATGCTTAAGCGTGACGGTTGGCCAGAGGGCCTAGCCAAAGACATGACCGAATTTGCCGCAAAAAATGAAAAAATAATGCTCAAAGAAATGATGATGCGAGAACTTGGAATCCCAAAAGATGAGGAATCAATCTCGATTAAAGGTGGTATCTACATGTTCCTAACCTACATCATAGGAGGAATTATTCCACTAAGCGCGTATCTGATACTGCCAATCGAAAACGCCATACCTGTATCAATCGGCATAACCCTAACGGGTTTATTCTTATTAGGACTCAGCACCACAAAATTCACCAAACAACCGATGCTCAAATCCGGCCTAAGAATACTCATAATGGGAGGTCTAGCGCTCGCTGCTGGACTTACGGCCGGCTTACTACTTGGTAAATAACTAAAATATTTTTGAGATAGGAGATAAATTATTAGCTCTGAAAATCAATACTAAAATCATACATTCCCATTCCACATATGCCTTGAAGTGTCCCCAGCACTGGATTTCCTAGATCAATATCTGTTGAGCCAGAATTAGAAAGTATAGTTGAGAAATTTATACTAGGTATACGTACAGAAGCAGAACAGTCAAAAGTTCCATCAGTATTAAGTCTAAGAATTGTTGGTATTCCAGCTTTTGCAATGCTTGCGCGGGGCTGATAGCCACCCTTAGCTTTAATTTCAATAATTTGTTTACCATCAACTATTGATACATTATCTAGGCTAACTACCTGCCCTTCGGTATTACCATTTTTAGTCAACACAACAGCTCCTCCAATAAGAACTACTACAGCAATAATTGAAATGATAGTTGTTTTCATAAAAGTAATTATACTAAAAATTAAAGACAGGGGCTATAATCCCAATAACCACTAAACTATTAATCAAATTGAATAAGGCAAAAAAGATAACAATAAGTCCTGCGGTTTTGAAGAAAATACCGGCTTTTGAACTTTTATGAATCCTAAACGAGCTAAAACTAATAAGAGCCAGCACTGGAAATGTTCCCAGTGCGAAAGCAAGCATGGTCAATCCGCCATGGAAGAAACTACCTGTGGTGAGAGCATAAAGTTGCATCGATTGAGTAAAGCCACACGGTAAAAAGAACGTAGCAATGCCAACAAGGATAGGAGTTAAGGTGTGATTAAACTTTGAAACACCCAAGGCGTGCTTGGATAGAAATTTTGGCATTGATAATTGTAGTTTCTTCGCCCACTGGAAAACATCAAGTAAGTTGATCCCGAGAACTAACATTACAACAGCAATAAGTATACCAAGAATAAAGGTCGCAGAAGTATTCAATGTAAAAGCAGAACCTATTGCTCCAATAACCCCACCAAGAACAAAAAAGGCAACAATTCTCCCTCCATGAAACATAAGTTGGGGTTTTATTTTGCTTGCCTTGCCTGAGCCCTGCGAAGGCAGGTCGTCTTCTTTGGCAAAAGTTGCCGACATAGAAAGCACTAGTCCACCAACAACAGCCATGCAAGTAGAAAGTGAAGCTATGATACCAATAATAAATGCTGTGCCATAAGTTACGTTGCCACCACCGACAAGATTTACTATCCCTATTTTCTGTAAGATCACGAACAAAATCACAAAACCAATAGCTATCGGGATAGCAATTTTAAAATCAGACCAATTTCTATTTTTAGTTAACTTTTCTGTCGATAAAGTATAGCCATTATCTTCTATGGGGACAGAGAGCATCTCGGCTATCTCACTATCTGTCTTGTTATTAAAATCACCCATGACTTCAATAGAGTTAACATCTAAAGATACTTTGGCATGGACAACACCTGGATAATTATTGAGCTCACTTTCTATAAGTAAGACACATGCATTACAATGCATGCCGCTTACATGAAAATTGTAGATTTTTTTATCTTGAGTAGTCATGAATATAATTTCTTGTTCTAATTATCTAGCAAATGGTTCTGGTGAGTTATTTTTATTACGACTTATAAATTCTAATATTTTTGCCTCATCATATGTTTCCATGTTTTCTAATCTAGTCCATGAAGCCAGGACTATATTATTTGAATCATTCGCTTCTCTTGGAGAGAGGATAACACTCTGTGAATTAGCTCTAGTTATTGTTTTTAGATTTTCCAATGTGGCCGCATCTATGTTTTTATAAGAAATCCAAATACCACCATGCTCTAGGTTGTGCACAGCCTGTTCATCTATTAAAGGTCTATCATAAATTCCCCACCTGGCAGGAGCCACCCAGTGCCAGCCTGAAGTCGGAGGGTTAGAATTATATGCTGGGTGTGCTTCACTGGGCTTTATGTGTGTTTGGCCCTGATTTTCAAACACCTGTCCAATTGGTTCTAATTTCTCTGTGTTTTCAACCGCCTTGTAGGGGACATTTTTATTATCTTGTTTATTAGCCCAAAATATTAATAAAGCTATGGCCAAAAATGATATTACCCCACTTAGAATAAATTTTTTCATATATCTATATTAATTCTTATAATCTCATTCCTTTAATTCGCAGTGAGTTCGACACCACTGATACAGAGGACATAGCCATAGCAAATCCAGCAAAGACAGGATTTAGTAGCCAGCCAAAAATCGGAAAGAATAATCCTGCCGCAAGAGGAATGCCTACTATATTATATATGAATGCCCAGAAAAGATTTTGCTTTATTCCTCGCATGGTAATTTTCGAAAGCTTAATGGCTTTAACAAGCTTTGATATATCTCCGCCGAGAAGCGTAATCCCAGCACTCTCAATTGCCACGTCTGTTCCAGTGCCCATAGCTATACCAACATCAGCCTGAGCAAGTGCCGGAGCATCATTTATCCCATCCCCTGCCATAGCGACTATTTGCCCTTGTGACTGTAGCTCTTTTATCTTTAATAATTTATCTTGCGGTAAAACATGAGCAATCACTTCATCCCTTTCGTCACTTCGCTTTTTAGGATCTGCGACGATACCTACGAGCGATGCAATGTGTTTCGCTGCTTTTTCATCATCTCCTGTAAGCATCACCACCTTGATTCCAAGAGCGTGAAGATTTTTAATTGCTTCTATGGATTCTGTTTTTATTTCATCAGCCACCATGACAAAACCGAGGACATTTTCTTTTGTTGCAATAATGACTGGAGTTTTACCTTGCTCTGTAAATTTATCTAGTTTTGAAACATCAAAAGAAATTCCAAGGTCACTGACAAGTTTCGTATTGCCGACAAAATACTCTACACCATTTATAGACCCCTTAAGACCCTTACCTTGTATGCCTTCAAAATTTGAAACATCAGTAAGTTGAATATTTTTTCCTGCCTCGCCGGCAGGTAGGTTTTTTGCGTAATTTACAATCGCGTGTGCAATTGGATGTTCTGATTTATTCTCAAGTGTTGCAAGTATTGATATCAGCTCTTCATTTTTTAGATCTGATAGATTTTCAATATCAGTTAGGGTTGGTTTTCCTTTAGTTATTGTCCCTGTTTTGTCTACTACTACAGTAGTTACTTTATGAAGTTTCTCGAGCGTCGCTGCGTCTTTGATCAAGATCCCTTCTTTTGCTCCCTTCCCGACCCCTACAATAATTGCTGTTGGCGTAGCCAGACCAAGCGCACAGGGGCAAGCAATAACAAGGACTCCTACAAATGACACGAGTCCATATGAAAGTGCTTGAGCAAATCCTAGTGGGCCACTACCAAGTAGTAGCCATAGTCCGAAAGACATGAAAGCAATAACGAGCACAACAGGGACAAATACGCTCGATATTTTATCTGCCAATGCGGCAATAGGGGCACGACTTCCTTGTGCTTCTTCTACCATTTTAATTATCTGTGCCAATAAAGTTTCAGATCCAACTTTTGTAGCTTTAAAAGTAAATGCTCCGCTGGTGTTCATGGTCCCTGACACCACGCTGTCTCCAATTTTTTTCTGAACAGGCATCGGTTCACCTGTAACCATTGATTCATCTATAAATGACATTCCTTCTGTTATCACTCCATCAACAGGAATTTTGGCTCCTGGTTTTACAATTATCAAATCTCCATGCACAACATCACTTATTGCAATTTCCAATTCTTTACCACCTGCCTCGTAGGAAGCTGGCTTTCCTTCGGGGTCACGAATCACAAGAGCTGTTTTTGACTGAAGATTAAGTAACTTTTCTATTGCGTCCCCTGTCTTTATTTTTGAACGCGCTTCGAGATATTTCCCAAGAGCAATAAAAGTGATGACAACGATAGTCACATCGTAATATGTATGCTCAACATTAATAAAAGGTTTCAGAACATCTTCAAATGCCGTGACTGCAAAACTATATATAAAAGCAGCGACAGTACCAATGCCTATCAATGTATCCATATTGGCTTTGCCGTAACGAAGAAAGCGATAGAAGCCAAGCAGATATGGTTTACCAACTACAAATAATGTATAGGTTGCAAATATAGGTAGGAGATGATGAAAAAATTCTTTGATCGTATCACCCATCATTGGCACCAAACTATACTGCGCAAAAATATCCCAGCCCATAACAAATGCAGAAAAAATTGCCAGTGGTATAGCTGATATAACTAAAGATTTTTGACTAGCAACCTCAGCTAGTTTTTCTTTTTTTGACTGATTGAGTCCTAGGTGTCCTGCATGTTCCTCTGCCGACATTCCCATTTCGCCTGCACTGAGTGACATCGAAGTGTCCTTTGTAGGTAATTCTAAAGAATACCCAAGTTTTTCTATTTGCGCTGACAGATATCGTGGATTAGTTTTTGATTCGTCAAAAGAAACTTTAACTTTCTCTGTGCCATAGTTTACTTCGGCTAACGTAACTCCATCAGTTTTTTTAAAAATCTTTTCGATAATTCCTGCACATGAAGCGCAATGCATTCCTTTTATGTTGTATGTTTTATATGTATTCATATTATTATTTATAGGGAGCGTGGTTGAACTATTTTCGTTTAAGAGCATATACTTTGAGTATCTCTTTCGTGGCCATATCTCCCTGACCTTTCTTTATTTGATTAACAACACAATGACCAAGGTGACTTTCCAGTAATATGTCCTCAACACTTGAAAGAGCTTGTTTGATAGCGGAAGTTTGAGTAATTACGTCAATACAATAAATATCTTTTCCAACCATATCTTGTAGTCCACGAATCTGCCCCTCAACTATTTTGAGACGACGAACAAGTTTTTGTTTATCATGTTTCATACAGGAAAGTATATACCCCCTAGGGGGTATTGTCAAGCAAAATTTTAATATAAGCATTATATCTTTCGGGATATTTATTTTTTATCTCATTAATTGATAAGCCTAAAATATCACTCTCTAGTGATTTTGGAACAAGGTCAGTTTCAATAACACTTTCAGCTTCGCTGATTTGTTTTTTGAGAGTCACCTCATTTTTTATTTGTGGTTCTCAGTTTTCCATAATTTTTTAAACTTTTTGCCGCGGGTGGGTTAAATAGACATCTTTGTTCCTGGTCCAATATGCTCTACCATATCTCCGTCTACTACAATCGCCTGGCCATCTTGGACTAAATATGTTTTCCAAGGATAATTTGCTTGATAATTCTTTTTAAGTTCGATTATTTTGTTTACATTCGCATCTAGTTCGCCCTCTTTTTGATGAACCCAAAGAGTAAAATCGATTACTCCAAATCCGATATGGTCTAGCTTCCATCTTGGATCCCACCAGCTTAGACCAATGTCTGGCATGAGCAGTCCATTCCCCGCACTTGCTGCAATATATATGACACCTCTATTAAGTAAATCCTTCAAGTCTACCCATATGGCTTCAAATCCTTTATTTTTAAAATAAGCATAGTCTCCTCCTTCTCCAGGCTTATCACGCTCTTTTGTTAATCTTGCAACACTATCATACGGAACAACATCTCCTTCTTTTTCTAGAACCCACTCAATAGGGTCACTGGCTGTGAGTATTATAGCTCTAAGATTAGTTCTACCGTCCACAAGTTTATTAAACGCCTGCTCTATTTCAAGACTAGTAATTCCGTTTGAAGTAAGAAGTAATTTATATCTTTATTTTAACATATTGCTCAATCTAGTTTCCTTATGGTAGTCTTTTGCAAAACACTAGTATTGACTAAGTGAATGATGAAAGTGTGGAGAGAACATTTCTAAGTTGGTGAGAGGACGAAAATGGTGTCTGTCCCTATTTTTCCTTATTATATCAAACTAGCTGGCCATGTGGGACGATGTTGGAACCTTAGTTATTACGAAATTAATTCTTTAACTTTCTCAAAATCTTCTTTAGAGTCACACCATATGAAAGTATCATGGGTTTGGATACCTAGTTTTTCACAAGCACCGAGGCGATGATTACCATCTCTTACTGAGAACATTTCGTTTCCATAATGCGCTCCATAGTATGTAATCAAAGGAGCAATGTAGCCATTAGACTTTATATGTTCCACTAAAGAGTCTATTCTTGTATTCCATTTATCTATGGATTCTTTATACTCCATATTGTCTTCAGGGCCACAACATCGGACAAGCCTGTTTATTGGAAAATGAGCTACCTCAATTCACCAACGCTTTTGTTTCTTAAGACCATCTGCTAACGGAATATTTTTACCCTCTCCGCGTAAAAAATTATCGACCCATTCGGCTAATTGTTCTTGTGATCGGCGTTCTTGTTTAATTTGTTTCATTATTTTAACTTTAAATCTATGGACGTTTTTAATTCTTGAACTGTTAATGATTGGTGGTTATGAAATACAAGAATTGGAAGACCAGCCTCGTCGAAGTGACGCTTTACATCCTCGTCCTGAAGTTTCTTTTTTAATACATCGTGAGATTCCCCATTTAATTCAATAGCGAGCATTGGTTTTGCGTTGTAGCAAGGCGAAATCTTGCTAGTTGTAGAACAGAAAAGATGACAAGATTTCGTCAAAAACTTTTTTACCATCAATCCCTTTGTACTCTAAATCAATTCTTATCCAATTGTTATTATGCAACATATCCAAATGATACCCGGTAGAACTTGCGTAGCCTGAATAATCATAAAGTAACACATCAACATTACCGAGCTTTATTATTCTTTCATTAACGTATGCAGGTCCATCTCTTCCAAGTTTATTGAACTCTTGTAAATCTTTAAGAGTCTGTACAGTCGGAGATTCTTGGACATATATGTCTATACTTCCCCCTTGTTTCAATTCAGTAAATGAATACTCATCATCATTAAGTGTTATTACAGTGAAATCAGGCGACAAAATACCATCAAACGATTCTCTTCTGTCTCCTTTTGCACTATATGTAGTTTTATTCTGAGTAGTTTTCCAACTAATTGGATAGTTAAAACTGAAACCAGCAATCTCATTTATATACTTTAATGATAGGGTATTTTCCCTCTGTGACCCCTGTTTAGGTGTCACAGATTTATTTTGTATGACAAAAAACAAACTGGCCAATAAAATAATGGCGAGTATAACTGATACTGCGATAACACTTTTTTGTTTGGTTTTCCAATCTTTAATTACTTGTTTTCCTTTGTAGTAGAGAGAACTTCGAGATACTCCTAGAGTGTCATGAAGTTTAGGATGATTCAACGCCACCCCTTTTTTTGTCCAACTC
>Ga0163144_10004509_pt1 | contig 31329 bp, 27 predicted proteins | sample OliLak19BULKMAT1_FD_123175 | JGI IMG/M metagenome (GOLD analysis project Ga0163144, IMG submission 123175) | Freshwater microbial mat bacterial communities from Lake Vanda, McMurdo Dry Valleys, Antarctica - Oligotrophic Lake LV.19.BULKMAT1 | ecosystem: Environmental > Aquatic > Freshwater >... | reverse complement strand
GTGGCGTTGACGAACAGTTTGGCGCGCACTGCCGTCTGCCCGCCGGTATCGCTGTCGCGTACCAGTAAACTCTGCAACCTGCCGTTTTCCTTCTCCGCGGAGAGTACTTCGCAGTAGTTTCGGACGACGGCGCCATGACGCGCGGCGTCGAGCACATTTTCCAGACATAGCCGCTCCGGCATACTGACCTGCGCGTCAAAATAGCTGCCCGCCCCGTTGAGGCCATCCCTCGTCAGGGCCGGTTCGGCGGCAAGCGTCTCGTCGTTCCCAAGGAAACGATGGCCGGGCAGCGATCGATCATAACTCAGGGCGTCGTAGAGCAAGAGACCAACACGCATCTTCGCCCGAAACCAAGCGGATTGATTCACGAAAGGGATCCGGAATTCCAGCGGCTTAACGAGGTGCGGCGCGATGCGGAGCAGTATCTCCCGTTCGCGCAGGTCCATGCGAACGAGACTGAAATCGAGCATCTGTAAATATCGCAGCCCGCCGTGAATCAGCCGGGTGGAGCCGCTGGTGGCGCCGCCGCCGAAATCTCCTTTATCCATCAACGCCACTTTTACGCCGCGGAGAGAAAGGTCGCGCGCGATGCCGGCGCCGATGATGCCGCCGCCGATGATAGCAACGTCGAAAGGGCCGTTGGCGAGATCGGCGAAAGTAATCATGTCCTGAATCGATTATCGCAATTAGGCTTCCGTGACGGCTTGATAGACTTCTCGCTTCGATAGACCGCGTTGGCGAGCGATGTGCTTGATTGCGTCCATCCGCTCCATACCCCCGCGAATGGCGTCGGCGACAGCCTCGCTCAGCGGGCGGTCGTCACGGATCGTGGCGGAGCCCCGTCCTATCAGCAGCACCATTTCGCCGCGTGTGTTCGAGGTACTCAACAAAGCGCGGACTTCGCGGGCCGTGCCGCGAAGGAACTCTTCGTGCAGCTTGGTCAATTCGCGCGCAAGAACGACAGGGCGCTCGCCGAGGACGGCGTCGATGTCGTCGAGGGCTTCCAATATACGATGCGGAGCTTCATAAAAAACGAGTGTCGCGGGGGACTCGGCCCAGGATTCGAGAGTTTTGCGGCGCTGGCCCTGCTTGGGCGGCAGGAAGCCTCCGAATGCGAATGCGTCGGTGGGCAATCCCGATGCGCAGAGGGCCGTGAGAATGGCGGATGCCCCCGGGATCGGAATAACCGGTATGCCCGCGGCGGCCGCGGCCGCGACCAAACGGTAACCGGGATCCGAAATTAGCGGCGTCCCGGCATCGCTAATGAGAGCGATCTTTTCTCCTGCGCGGAGCGCGCCAAGCAGCTCTTCGCCGCGATCTTTTTCATTGTGATCGTGGTAGCTGACGAGGGGTTTGCTTATCCCATAGTGGTCGAGGAGCTTGCGGCTGTGGCGGGTATCTTCACAGGCGATGCGGTCCACCTCGTCCTTCAGAATACGGAGGGCGCGGACGGACATGTCTTCAAGATTCCCGATGGGGGTGGCGACAAGATAGAGTGCGGCTGGCAATAATGGTAACTATACTTGAATAGGAAATTGCCCACGGAAGGAGTACCCGGGATTGCACCCTGAATCAGGAACGTCCACCTCACCATCTTACGTCTGGAAACCCGCGGAGAAGTCTCTCTCCGTGCAACTCCAATTCGACGTCGTCGACCGGATTTTATTAGAGGTCATGAAAGGATTTGGAGCCGTGCCAAAGCGGGGCGCGGAGGTGGGTGGCATTCTGTTGGGCACCGCGGAAAGGCACGGCGACCGGATTGTGGTGAATGTAGAGGATTATGAGGGGGTGGATTGCGACCACGCCTCGGGACCCTCCTTTATCCTTTCCGAAGACGACCGGTTGGCGTTTCTGGAATCCATGGACCGGTGGAAGCGCGGGCCGGACCGGCGGATTTACGCGGTGGGCTACTATCGCGGCCACACCCGGGATGGCATCTGCCTGGCGGCCGAGGATTTGGCGATCCTGGAAGAGGTCTTTCCGGAACCGACGGCCATCGCCATGGTCATAAAGCCCTATGCCACCAAGGTCAGCATGGCTGGAATCTTCTTCCGGGAGGACGGTCAATTCAAAGCCGACGCGTCGCATTTGGAGTTTCCGTTCCGGCGCAAAGAGTTGGGCGGCGGATCTTCGGGGATGGAGCGGTTAACCAGCGCGGCACGGTTCGGACAGAAGCGCGTGGGAGAGGATCCGCGATTGAAATACAGGCAAGCAGAAGCGACTGCGGATGCCGGATTCGCCGAGGTAGAGCCCGCGCCTCAGTTCGCGAGCGCTCCGCCGGACGCGGCGGCGCCAAAAAGCAAGAGCGTCCGTGGAGGCTGGGTTTGGATACCGCTATCCTTCATCTTCATGCTCCTGGGTGTGGTGGTTGGATTTCAGATCGCGTTGAGCATGCGACCAAAGCAGCCGGCCAATCCTTGGCTGGAAGCGTGGGACATGACCCTGCAGGTCAAGAGGATCGGAGAAGAGTTGACAGTGACTTGGGATCCATTGGCGCCGGCTGTGCGTAATGCGAGCCGTGGCGCATTGATCATTCAGTCCCGCGACGAAACACGGACCATCGATCTTCGGGGACCCCAGTTACAGGGCGGCAGCGTCATCTATCGCGGAGTGCCGGATCGGGTTATCTTCCGATTGGAAGTGTACCCTCGAGACCGGGCCGTGGTGTCGGAGATTGCGGAGTTCAAGAAAGACTAGGAACTGGCGATTGCGGCCGTCCGAGCTTTCGCGTGAAGACCAGCACGGCATTCAGGCCGCCGAACGCGAAGGAATTCGAAACGGCGGCGGCGTGGTCCCAGGGTTGCTGTTCCAGGCACAGCGGCACGTCGCATTCGGGGTCTCGTTCGAGAAAATTGGCAGTCGGGATAACGCGTTGCGCTTGCAGGCCGAGTACGGTCGCGACGGCCTCCAGCGCGGCCGATGCGCCAAGCGCGTGGCCGTGCAGGGATTTGGACGCGGTCACCCTCAAATCCTGCAAATTTCCCGCGAAAACATCGCGGATGGCGGCGGATTCGGTGACGTCGTTCGCGGCTGTTCCCGTGCCGTGGGCGTTAACGACGCCGATCGCTTCCGGCGTGAGTTGCGCATCGGCGAGCGCTAAACGCAGGGCGCGAGCGGCGCCGGCGGCTGAAGGTTGGGTAATGTGATGGGCATCGGCGCCCATTCCAAAACCGGCTATTTCAGCGATGACCGTTGCGCCGCGGGCGAGAGCCCGATCAAGTGGTTCCAACACCAGCATTCCAGCGCCCTCGCCCAGCACCATGCCGTTACGTCCTTTTGAAAACGGCCGGCAGGTATCGGGGCTCACCACCCGGAGCGCTTCCCAAGCCTTCAGAGATCCGTAGGTGAAGGGCGCCTCACTGCCGCCGGTGAGCGCGACATCGGCGAGGCCGTGGCGCACCAGCCAGAAAGCCTGACCGATGGCGTGGTTGGCCGAACTGCAGGCGGTTGAAACCGTCCAGACAGGCCCCTGCCAGCCAAGCTCCACAGTAAGGGCGCTGGCGCCGGCATTGGCCATCAGGCGCGGGATCGTCATCGGATGAATGCGGGGCTGGGCGTCGCGGTAAAGGGCCGCGAAACCGGCATCTTCACTTGTTTTGCCTCCGTAGCAGGATCCGGTTACGATGGCGGCGCGGGAGCGTTCATCGTCCGTCAGTTCCAGTTGGGCCTGGGCTAGCGCCTCCCGGGCGGCAACGATGGCGAGTTGGGCAAAGCGGTCGAGCGGAATCAGTTGTTTGCCGTCGAAGTGCCGGGAAGCGTCGAAACCATGCGCCTGGGCGCCGTTTTGAAACCGAACGCCGGTCATGTCGAAGCCGCCGATCTGGGAAATGCCGGACTTCCCGGCCAGGCAGGCCGCCCAGAATTCCGGAGCCGTATTTCCAAGGGCCGAGACACAGCCGACCCCGGTGATGGCAACGCGGCGCGTCATGCGGCCGGCGCCGGCTTTTCATAAATCAACTTTTGGACCCCTTCCGCAAGCTGGCGAACATCGCGGACCAGACGCGCCGATTCGTCCGGAATGTTGATATTGAATTCGTTTTCGAGTGCAAACAGGATATTGATGCCGTCGAGTGAGTCAATGTTAAGCTGCTCAAACGTCGCCTCCGGCGTAACCTGTTCCAACGGCAGCTTCTGCGTCTCGGCCAAGGTACGAAGGACGCGTTCCAGAACTTCGGGGGAAACGGACTCGCTCATCGTTCCAGGATGGCAGAGACGGACGTGATCGACAAATTTCTCTGTGTTAGACCGGGCAAAACTTCGGCCACGGCGCCAAGGGTTGGCCCGATGTCGGGCCGCGGCTGGAGGCCTCGCCCATCATGAAGGCAAAGGATGGCGCCGTCGAATGCCGTATTCAATATGCGGCTGGCAATGGCGGCGGCGGGCAGTTTCCAGTCGCGCCCGATGGTCGTCCACATTACCCCGGTGAGATTGAACTCCTTTTGAACACTCCGGAGACCGGGCCAGCGCACACCATAAGGGGCACGGAAGAGATTTGGCGACTTGCCGGTGACTGCCCGGATTATCTCCTGGGTGCGTCCGATTTCGTCGCGCATGGCCGTGGAGGGCGCAAAATCCAGACGCCGATGGGACCAGGTGTGGTTGCCGATTTCGTGGCCGGCCGCGGCGATGGCACGGAGAACATGAGGAAGGCGTTCGGCGTTGTGCCCGCAGACGAAGAAGGTGGCTTTGGCATTGTGGCGGTCTAAGAGTTCCAATAACGCAGGCGTGGATTCGCTCGGGCCGTCATCGAAGGTCAGAGCGATACGCCGGTGACCGGAGGGGCCGCGCCAAACGGAGGGGGCGAAGATCCGCGAACTGCGTCCGCGGACGGCCCAGGAGAGGAATCCCACCGTCGAGCCAGCCGCCAATCCAGCCTCGATCCACACAGCGCTACGCCTTCGGCTTGTCGGCCCAGGTGATGCTGTGGTCCGACGTGACGGCGTGCGTCTCCGGGGGCGATATCAGCGTGAAATACGACCACGGTCCCGGCTGCCAAGGATACTTGTCGATCACCGATTCGTCGATTTCAACCCCGAGGCCCGGCCCGCGCGGGACCACCAGATCACCCTTTTCGATGTTCAGTGGAGAGGCCAGAATCTCCGACGCCAGCGGCCACTCGTACATGAATTTCCGTTCCGGGGTGGTGTAGCAAGGCGCCTCGAGCCACTCCACCACATTCTCCGGCCAGCAAATGCCGGCGTGCGCGGCGGCGATCAACTCCAAATCCGTACCCCAGCTGTGGAACGCAAATCGTAGACCTTCGGCGCGAATCTCGCCGAACAAACGGCGCCCCATCGCGTATCCGCCCTGGCAAACGACATCCATTTGAACGTAATCCGTGCAACCGTTGTGGATGAGATCCAGGAAGCCTTCTTCGGTGTGTTCATGCTCGCCCGTGGCGATGGGAACATGGCCATGTGCCCGCAGTTCGCGATAGGCGGAGTGATCGGCAGGCGGAAGCGGTTCTTCCAGCCACGTAATGTCGTATTCGCCCATGGCGCGCGCCAACTCGGCGATCGTTTGCGGCGTGTAGCTTCGATCACCCATACGCCACCAGGAGTGGGCGTCGACCATCAGTCCAAAATCGGGGCCGGTCGCTTTTCGCATCAGGCGAACTGTCTCAACGTCCAGATCCGGGCCCAGCGCTGGCCGCATCTTGTAGGCGGTGTAACCCATTTCCTTGGCTTGGACGGCTTCGCGGGCGTATTCCTCCGGCGGCTGGTACATACCGGCACTGCCGTATAAAGCAATTCGGTCGCGTACTCGTCCGCCGAGAAGCTCCGAAATCGGCGCGCCCTGAAATTTCCCCAGCAAATCGTATAGCGCAACCTCTACCGTGCCGTAAACGTGGCTTGTCTTTCGATCCAAGCCTGGTCCAGCCTGGAACTGCACACGAAGGGCGTCGGCGTCGCGCAGCGTGCGGCCTTCCAACCAGGGAGCAATGCTTTCCCGGATGATGCGTTCAGCGGCTTCGCTGCCCTCGCCGGGTCCGTAGCCAATGAGGCCATTGTCCGCTTCCACGCGAATCAACATAGCGTCGCGTTTAACGACGCGACGGTCGCCTCCGTAGTAGCTCAATTCAATGGGCTGGGGGAAAACATAAGAAAGCAAGAAGCAGCGGACGGATCGGATCTGCATGATCTTCCAGAATAGCCGTAAAAAAAAGCCGGGTGTCTACGCAACACCCGGCATCAAGGTGAACTATAAATCCCTCGGAGGATAGGATCGATAGTTCCGGAGGAACCTTAGATTCTATATCAGAAGTCCGCCGTGCCCCAAGCTGGCAATTTCCCAGCCGCTCATTCGATATCGAGCGAGCAGAGGAGGCAACACAATATCAAGGACGTTCTTCTTGGCCGAACGGTAACAGCCGGGGGCTGAAAGTATGGGAATTTCGTCCTTGTAACCGAGAAGCATTAGACTGCCGGGCTCTACCGGAGCCAGAAACCGCTCAATATGAGTGCCGAGGCGCAGCATCGCGCGCCCCACGACGTCTTCGGGGCCTTGCGGGGCGGTGGTTGAGGCAATGAGGATCACCGCCGGTTTGGCGCGCAGCAGATGTTGCATCGCGCGGCAAATCGCATTTTCCTCCTCGAGCGCGCTGAGAACGTAATTTTGCTGCACGCCCATGCTTTCCAGGCGCTGGCGCATGATGTTGTCGAATAGGTTGCGGGCGCGGTCGCCTTGCACGGGGTCCGTATAGAGAACTGCCACTTGAGGGTCCTGGAGAGGGCGCGCCTGCAAAATTGGACCGCGCTCCGTCAGGATGTTTCGCAAGGCTTCCACTTCGCTCGACGAAACGGCGAATGGGGTACTTTTTATTGTCGCCACGCGTTGGCCGGCGGGAACAAAAGCGAAGTTGCTTCCGGTGGCGATCACCACGCTGGCGGTACAGTTGATCTGCTTCAGCAGTTCGTCATCCACCAGAAGGCAGCAGTCTTCCGTTGCATAGAGGTTGGCGCGGCCTCCGGCAGCGGGCCGCAGTTCCAATGAGCCGCACCCGATACGCGAAGCGATTTCCAGGACCGCTTCGTCCTCGCCGATTTCGCCGTCTTCTAGCTGGGTAACCCAGACCTCTTGCATCCCTTCGGTTTCCAGAACGCGGACATCGTCATCGCTTAAGATGTGGCCCTTGGCCAGCAACTTTTTCCCGCCGGGCCGAAATATGGTGCAGCAGAGAATTCTGCCGGTAGACGACTTCACTTCGACGGTCTGCGCGCGCATGTGTTATCTCCTGAGACACCAGTAATGTCCAGCGAAAATCAAACAGAATAATTACTGGTTTGCGTTGATTATACAAACTGGTCAGCAACAGCAAGGAAAATTCTCATGCAAAGGATACACTATTTTGAGGGTATCCAACGCGGCTACCAGCCGAAATGGGTATCGGCGACGCGCAAGGCTAGTGGTACTATATTTACCATAATGATATTTATCAACAAGATAGATGGCAGTACTGTGTCTGCGCCATACCCCCATTTGAGGGGCCCCAATACCCTCACCTGGGGAGGTACTAGTCGAGGCGTTTTCGCATCGCGATTTCATCACACGCCTGGAATTTGGGGCAACGAAGGCAATCCTTCCAGGCCTTTAATGGAAGCTCACCGCGTTCGACAGTTTCATAACCCATTTTCCGGAAAAATCCTTCGACATATGTAAAGGCAAACAGGCTAATTATGCCGAATGCGCGGGCGTCGATTTCCAGCGCCGCGACCATTTTCCGGCCAAGCCCGTGAGACTGCCAACCGGGATCGACAGCGAGCGAACGGATCTCGGCCGACGTGGGTGAGTAGATGTGCAAGGCGCAGCAGGCCACCAGCCGGTCGCCGTGTCCGATGACGACGAAATCGCGGATATTCTCGGCGAGTTCGAACTCGGTTCGCGGAAGCATGATGCCCTTTGCGGCAAAGCTGTTGATGAGGGCCAGCAGACTTGGGATTTCGCGCAGGTTAGCCGTGCGGACATCCAGCGGACCGTCCGTGAAGGTAGTGGGAGCTAGTGTCTGAGGAACGTGCAACGAAACGAGGGTGCCCATATCCGAATATTCCTTTCTCAACGGATTAGCCGCGAACGAAGCGCGTGCCGACGGCTTCGCCGGCGAGTAGTCTGGCGATAATATCCGGCGCGGCGCCGGGCGCGATGACAACCTCGCGTACGCCTCCAAGCAGCGCCTCGCCCGCGGCATTCAGTTTGGCCTGCATGCCGCCCGTGGCGACACCGTCGGCAATTAGCAGCCGGCTCTGATCCAGGGAAAGAGTGGGTATGACTTGGCCGCTCAAGTCCTTCACGCCGTCGACGTCGGTTAGGAATAGGAGCCGGTCCACTTGGAACCCGGATGCGCAGGAGACGGCCATCTGGTCGGCATTGACGTTATAGATCTGGCCTTGCCGGTCGCCGGCAACGCACGCGACAACCGGCAAAAACCCGCCGCCGATCAGCGTTTCCAGTAGCGCCGGATTGGACCGGACCGGCTTACCCACGAACCCCAACTCGGCCCGCAACTGTTCCGCCTCGGTCAGGCAGGCATCAATGCCCGTTATGCCAACGGCCGGCGCTCCGGCCGCCACCAGGGATGCCACCAGTTCATGATTCACACTGCCGGCGAACACTTTTAATACTGCGTCCAATACTTCCGCCGAGGTTACGCGCAGCCCATCCACGAACTTGGATTCGATATTACGTTCGGCGAGGAAGCGCGTCATCTGCTTGCCGCCACCGTGAACCACGACCGTCCGCGGATTCGCTTTATGAGCGACGGCCAATTGGGCGGCAACGGCGCGCCGCGTCGCGGCGTCGTCCAACAACGTGCCGCCGAGTTTGATGAGAATTTTCACAGCAGGCCCTGCGTTTCCGGCAACGCAAACGCCAGGTTCATGTTCTGCACGGCCTGACCGGCCGCGCCTTTGCCCAGGTTGTCGATTGCGGCAACGATGACAGCGCGTCCGGTGGCCGCATGGAGCGAGACGCCGATGTCGCAGAAATTTGTTTGCGCCACACTGAGCAGATCCGGCGATTTACCGGCGTCGTAGATCCGAACGAACGGCTCGGAGGCATAACGCTTTTCGTAAAGGGCCACCAGATCGGCCGCGGAATCGACGCCCACGGCGCGGAAATAGATTGTCTCCAGGATTCCGCGATGCACGGGGATTAACTGGGCCGTAAAGCTGAACTCCCGCTCCTCGATGCCCGTGTTAAGCAGAACCTCAGCGACATGCCGATGCTCAAGAATCGAATAGGCGGAGAAGTTCTCGGTAACTTCGCAGAAGCTGGTTTTGAGGCTGGGTTTACGGCCCGCGCCGCTGACTCCGCTCTTGGCGTCGCAGACGATTCCGGCGTTTCGGTCCACCACACCGGCGTCGATCAGCGGAGCGATGGCCAACGACGCGGCCGTGGGATAACATCCGGGGTTGGAGATCAATGTGGCGCCCGCTATCGGCGCCCGGTTTAATTCCGGCAGTCCATAGACGGCGGACGCGAGCAACTCCGGTTGCGTGTGCGGTTCCTTGTACCAGCGGGTGTAGTTGTCGGCGGTGCGGAGGCGGAAAGCGCCGCTGAGGTCGATGACTTTCGCTCCGGCACCCAGGAAACCGGGCGCCAACTCCATGGAAACTTCAGGCGGTGTGGCCAGAAAAACGACGTTGAGCCCATTGTCCCGCGCGGCCTCAGCGGTAGATGGAATGCGCGCAGGACCTTTGGCGCCCCGGGGAACGGGCCGATCGCCCGCGTCGGCGCGATGCTCCATCAGATAAATCTCTACGCCGCCGTGGCGGTGCAAGATCTGAATAAGTTCGGCTCCGCTGTAGCCGCGGAATCCGACGATACCAGCTTTGATCATTTCGTGTTCAGTTCACAGACGTAGTGATTAATTATTCACTCGAATGAATAATTATAATATACCACGAGATCGGGAGTGTCCTTACGTTGTGTTGGTTGGATATTCACACCCCGTAAACTATTAATTCCTGAGCGTTTGGGAGGGTGACTAGCCCGATGAGCTTGATTTTAAACACGGTGAAATGGATCGATCTGCATCCCCATACGCGCAGGATCAAACGTCACACGAAAAGGCTCGAAAAATCCATGCCGTCCAAGAAGCGCGGGATCTCCAAGCTCATAGCAAAACCCCGGAATGATCCGAACTGAACCACTGGTCAACTTCATTTGTACCTCGTGAAAGTAGGCCTTGGGCGCACCGCCTTGGGCGGCCAAGCGAATGACATGTGAAGGACCTAACCGAACCGGAAGCCCTATCTGGTCACCAATGTGCCCTTGAAAGAGCGTAACCTCCGACCCGGAGTCGACGATCCCACGCTGCCTTTTCGAGGTGAAACCTGCATTCGAAAGCTCAACAGCGATCATCGGCTCCCAGGTTTTACCGTTTGACCGGGGGCCCCAACAATGATCTCGTGGAATGTCGCCGATTGAGTATCGTTCGAAAAATAGACCCTACGCGTAGAACAATCGAAGTCCGTCGTGCTCCGGCGCGATCGCAACAACCGGATCATCTTCGCCCTTGTCGTGCGCGCCTGCCACCGCTTCCTGGTATGTATTGCCAGTCGCAACAACATACGACTCATCAGCCGATAGTGCGACCCACGTTCGAGGAGGGATCCCTTTCATGAGCTCATTGTCGCTTTTACGTTCCACTGTTTTTTCCTTCAAGCCCTCACTTTCTGGGGCATACGGCCCAGTGTTGCACTTCTATGATTTATGTCAAGAACTATCAGAACTGCGAATTCTAGCGATTCCTAAACCTGCTTGTATCGCGATTCCTGTAAAGTCACCCAACGGAAAATGTACTGTTGGAGTTTCTGAAGTCGAACGGGGAGCCCGTTCACTCGATCAATATTGGACCTGTATTTCTGGATCAACAGAAGATGCCGCCGGTTCAATTTCCTGTACCCTGCCTTGGGTCCCTACAACGGGATCACGGCCGGCCCGACGACTGCTCGGCTACTGACCGATCCGCCAGTTCACCAAGAAACGGCAGACGGATCAGTTCGCCGTGAGACGTTTTGTATAGCATGTAGATCCAACCGCACAGTACGGAGAGCTTCAGACTGCCTGTCACCGCGCGGCGGACAACGACGCCGGCGAATCCAAAGAAGGAACCGATAGCGATATCCACTAATAACCAAACCACAAACAGGTACAGGCCCTGGAACGCGTGAAAGCGCACGAGACGGTCCTCCCGGAAACGCTGGGTCGCCAGGAAAATGAGAGCCGCCACCCATCCTGCAAAGGGAACGTAGCAGAGCGTGCCGGCGGTGGATGCCGAGATCGATTTCAGCCACTCCTCACCCGCCGAGGCGCGTGCCGCCGTTGCCCCTCCGGGTTGTCGCGCGCCGCACTTGGCGCAGAAAACCGCGGCCGGTTCGACCGTGGTTCCGCATTGTGTACAGAAAGGCATGGCGTGTCGATTCTCCCTAGCATACGTAAGTTTGACTGTCGCAGCCAAATGAAAATGTCCTATTCTGCCAAGTAGAAATGTCCTACTCGTGGATCGGGCCGCCCCTCGCCATTCCCCTCTGGATGCATGGTGTTGCATCGCGGCCAGCCGTCAAGACTACCCTTCGGCGCATTGAACCGCGCGGCCTTGACGGCACCAGGCCGCGATGGGAGAACGCACTGTGATGAGGGGAATGGCAAGACTGTTCTGCCGCAGTTTCAGGCAAGCGGGAAAGCGGACATTTCTACTTGGCGTTGACAATACGTAAGTTTGACTTGCGATGTTCCCTCCGAGTTGAGTAGGATGAGTGCGCATGAAGCCGATTGTCTTTGCCCTTTGGATGTTCTCCGCCGCAATGGCGTTGCCGGCCGCGGAAAAGACCGTGGATATTTACTTTATCGACGTCGAGGGAGGCCAGGCGACTCTGCTCGTCACCCCCGACAAACAGTCGATGCTCATTGATACGGGCTGGCCCGGATTCGGCGACCGCGACGCGGACCGCATCGTTCGCGCCGCCAAGAAAGCCGGCCTCAAGAAGATCGACTACCTTCTCATCACGCACTACCACCGCGACCATGTCGGCGGCATCACCCAACTTCTGAGCAAAATGTCGGTCGGCACTTTCGTCGATCACGGTCCCAACCGCGAAACAGGCGCCGCGGCGGATCAACTCATGGAAGCCTATACCAAGGCCGCTTCGAGTGGCCAACGGAGCATCGTGAAGCCAGGCGACCGGATCCCGCTGAAAGGGGCGGAAGTGACGGTCCTGACGGCCGACGGAAATGCAATAGACAAGCCGCTTCCGGGTGCAGGCCAGGCAAATCCGCTCTGCGCAAGCGCGCCCAAGAAGCCCGACGATCCGAGCGAAAACGCCCGCAGTTTGGGAATTTTGGTTACATTCGGAAAGTTCAGGTTTATCGATATCGGCGACCTTACCTGGAACAAAGAGCTGGAACTGGCGTGCCCGGCGAACAAAGTGGGTCCGGTGGATCTCTACGTCACTACGCATCACGGTATGGATGTCAGCGGTCCGGAAGCGCTCGTCCACGCATTGCGTCCTCGCGTCGCCATTATGAACAACGGTTCGCGGAAGGGCGGTTCCCCCGCCGCATGGCGTGTTGTGAAGTCCTCGCCGGGACTGGAAGATCTCTGGCAATTGCATTTCGCCAATGCCGGCGGCCAGGAGCATAACGCCGCCAACGCGTTTCTCGCCGATCTGAACGATACCGGCGAAGGAAACTACATCAAGGTGAGCGCCACGAAGGACGGCGCTATGACGGTTTGGAACTCGCGCAACAAACACACGAAAACGTACGCGGCAAAATAACCGATGCGTTTTATTCACACTGCTGACTGGCAGATCGGCATGAAAGCCGCTTCCACCGGCGGCGCGGCGGAGGCGGTGCGGCAAGCGCGGCTGGAATCGGCCGCGCGCGTGGTGGCGCTGGAAGCGGACTTCCTGCTTGTCGCCGGTGATACGTTTGAGGACAATGCCGTGGATCGGTCGCTCGTACAACATACGGGCGAAATCCTGGCGCGTTTTCATGGTCCGGTGTTTCTGCTTCCCGGCAATCACGATCCGCTCCAGCCGGGAAGCGTTTGGGACCATGCCGTCTGGAACCAATTCCCAAACCTCATGGTTGTTCGCGAGCCCAGGGCTTTCGCGGTGCCCGGTGGCACGCTCATCGCCGCACCCCTGCGGGAAACCCATTCGCGGCGGGATCCCTCGGCAATCCTGGCGGAGATCACACGGCCTGCGGGGACGGTGGTGGCCATGAGCCACGGTACGGTTGAAGGAATCGATCCGGACACCGAGCATCATCCAATCTCGCGTCATGCCTGTTCGCGTGCCCGGGCGGACTATCTCGCCCTCGGCCACTGGCATTCCACGGCCTTTTATCCCGATGCCGAAGGCGCGATTCGAACGGCATACTGTGGCGCCCACGAAACGACGAAGTTCGGCGAGCGCGATAGCGGCAATGCCTTGCGAGTCCAAATCGAGAATGGTCTCCCAATTGTCGAATCGCTCCGCACCGGCGTGCTGAATTGGCACAAACTCGACGTCCAAGTGCAGGCGCTGGGCGACATTGTTGCACTGCGTGACCGCATCGCGGCTTTGCCGGAGCGTTCCCTTGTAAAACTGGAAATCAGCGGACTGCTGCATGCGGCGGAGGCCGACTTGTTGCGGCAATTGGACGAGATGGGAAGCCGGTTTCTTCACCTCGCTATCGACGCTTCGGGATTGCGCCCCGCGGCCGACGCGGGCTGGGAGGATCTGCTTCCCCCCGGCGCGGTCCGTATGGCCGCGCGCCAACTTCGCGAGCGCGCCGCGGCCGGGGATTCCGTCGCCTCGGAAGCGCTGCTCGAACTGCAGGCGCTGGCGGCGCAGGCAGGCGCATGATCGTACGATCCATCGAAGTTGCCAGCTTCCGGTGCTTTGACCGCGCGATCAAACTTTCCGGTCTTGCCCCCGGGCTGAATGTGATCCATGGTCCCAACGGAGCGGGGAAGTCGACGTTACTGCTGGCACTCCGGCATGGGTTGCTCGACTCCCATAGCTTATCCGGGGCGCAAGTCAAACAGACCATGCAGCCGTGGGGGCGAGCGCTGTATCCCCGGATCCTGATCGTTTTCGAACAGGGCGGGATGGCATGGCGAATCGAAAAACGGTTCCTGTCCGGCGCCTCCTCCCGGCTCGAAAGGGAGGAGAATGGCGTCTTCCGGCCCGTCGCCGAAGGAAAGGAGGCCGACGCCCAGCTTCGTGCGATGCTGCTGGCGGACGGTCCTCAAAAAGGCGCGGCCCAGGAAGCGCACCTCGGCCTGTTACAAGTCCTCTGGACACCTCAGGGCCCTCCGCGTCTGCCCGCCTGGAGCCCCGCCGTCCGTTCCACGCTTCAGGCAGCCTTCGGCGCGGCGCTTAGCTCGAAGGCGGCGGACAATCTGGCCGGTCTGGTAAACGGGCGCTTTTTGGACTACTTTACGCCGACCGGGCAGACGAAGAAATCCTCGCCGATGGTTCAACTCCAGCAGGATGTCTCCGCCTGGCAGGAGAAGGCGCTTACGCTTAAGAGCCAATGGGAGGCCGCCGCCCGGAGCCGGGAACACCTCGGCCTTCTACGCTCCGAAATTGGGGAAAAGGAGTCGCGAGCCGCACTTCTTAAACCCGATGTACAAGCTGCCGCGGCGCACCGGAGTAGACTCGCCGAAGCCACCAATGCGGAACTTCACTCTCGCCAAGCCTTCCAAACTCTCGATACCAGGCTGAGCCAGTGGCGCGCCGACATCGAAACCGCGCATCAATTGCAGCGACAGATGGAAGCCGCCGGCGGCGACCACAAATTGGCCAATGAGAGTCTGGCTGCCGCCGCCGCGCAACGGCCCAGGATCGAGGCGCTCGCACGGGAGATCGAAGCGCTTCATTTGAGCGGACTCGACGCCAAGGCGTGGCCGGACTTGCTCCGGTTCCGGTCGCTGGCGGAGACAACCACTCGCCTTCGTCGGGAACTATCCGAACTCCAGGCGCCGCAAGACCGTGCCATCGCCGAAATTCGCCGCCTTCAGCAGCAACTCGAGATAAAAACGGCCGCCTTGGACGCGTCCAGCCTTAAACTTTCCCTCGAAGCGGAATCCCCCCAGACGCTGGAACTGGCCGGAGAGAAAATTGCGATCGCCAGCGGCGAAATCAGGGAACTCACCAGTCCTCAGAGTATTTCGATTCGCCTTCCGGGAATTGCCCGAATCACCGCCGCAAGCGCCAATCCGCAAGCCGCCGGGCTGGAACTGGAAGTGAGCGACCTGGGATCCCGGCTGGCGATCCTCCTTAACGGCGAGACGACTGCAAATTTGGAGGAGCGCTATACGCATTCCCAGGCCATCCAACAGAAATTGACGGAAGCGGATGCTGAACTTCGCCCGCTTTCGGCGCGCCGGGCCGAATTCGAGGAACTCGCCTCCCGCCGTTTGGAATGGACGGAACAGACGCCGGATATCATCGGAATTCGCGAGGACTGGAAGTCCCGCAAGGAAACTCTCGACAAAGCAAAGACGGAATTCGATCTACCGGCGCTTGCCGCCGCCCATGCCACCGCTACCGCCAAACTCGAGGGTCTGACCGCCCAATTCTCCCAAATCAATTCCCGCCTCGCCCAACATGCCGCGTCCGGGCCGATCGGCGACCTGGAAGGCGCATTGAGACGGGCGCAAACCGAGGCCGCTCTCGCCCGGGCCGGCCTTCAGGACTTGCTGGCCGGCGCTCCGGCAAACCTGGCGTCGCTAGAGTCGGAATTGAGCCAGCTCGAATCGAGCCTGGCGTTGGATCGTCAGACCGCCGCCCATTTGGCGGGCCAACTCGCGGCGCTGCAGACGCAAAATCTTTACAGCCGCCTCGCCGAAGCCGAGGAGCGCCAATCCGAGACCGCGTCTATTCTGGGACGCCACCGCCGCCGCGCCGCCGCAATTCTCCTCCTCAAAGAGACGCTCGAAAGCGCCCGGCAGAATCTGACATCCTCACTCCCAAATCAGATAGCCGAAGAGGCCACTCGCAACTGGAGGCGGATTGCCGGGCCGGACGCTCATCCCATCCGCGTCTCCGAATCCTGGCATCCAGGCGGATTCCATGTTCCCGGCGCCGAGGCCGGAATGGACGAGATCTCCGGCGGCGAAGCCGAGCAGATTTCCTTCGCCACCCGCCTCGCCCTCGCCACGCAACTGGCCCAGGAAGAGCGCCAACTCGCCGTCTTTGACGACGCTTTCTTAGCCACCGATCCCGCTCGCGCGGAAAATATTATCGGACTGCTGGCCGCCGCCTCCGGCCGGCTTCAGATCATCGTCTTAACCTGTCACCCCTCCCGATACGCGACGCTTCCCGGCGCCCGGGTTTTCGATCTCGAAAAGTTGAAAGAATAGGAAGGACATGGACGAACGGGCCTACTACACCGAATCTCCGGCCACGCGCCCGGCCCAGCTCAGTTGTCCTTACTGCCGAACCAGCCAGCAGTTGGATCTCCGTTGGCTGATCCGCAGGAAAAAGGACCGGCTACCACCCGGAGCGGATGAACGGGACCGCGCCCGCTTCGCCAAGTGCCAAAGCTACATGGTCTTGTTAGATGATCGAACTCGCTGCGGAAATCCACGGTGCCGAAAGACTTTTGAGGTGTCGGGGATTAAAACTACAGCTTTTCTTGCCGATGTGTAGGGGGACAGGAAAAATTTGCATGCGTTTAAGTTGTTGTAAATGAAGGCACTTTTTCTTATAGCAGGACGGAGTTCCTAGGCCTGACGTACTAACCTTAGAACCAATGTAGGGCTAGGCGCGTCTTCATGTATGGAATAGTCTGAGCTTGTCCGGGTCGGGGTGATGTGCAAGTCGCCCTTCCGCGGTTTCAAAAATTCCTCCGATTGAGAGCCGGGAGCCTTCTTCCGGCTCATTTTTTTGCCAAAATCTAAAGATGCCAACGTTGATCGCCGCTCCGACGCGAATCGAAGCCGCCGGAACTAAACCGAAGAAAATAGATGAGTTCGTAGGCCGGGTGAATACCGGCGCCGAAAACATCAGTGTCGCCCACATGCGCAGTCCGAGCGGGTGGGTGGAACCGGGCCAAACACCGGAGTTCGACGAGTACACGGTGGTGATTAAAGGGGCCATCCACATTGAGCATAAAGACGGCACTCTGACGGTTGAGGCCGGTCAAGCGGTGCTAACCCATGCCGGGGAATGGATTCGCTATTCCACTCCAGGGCCCGACGGCGCCGAGTATATCGCCATTTGTCTACCCGCGTTTTCCCCAGGAACCGTCCACCGGGACGCGGAATAGCGAAAATGGTTCGCAGTCGCCGGTATCGTGATAGAATCGAGGGTTGGCAACCCCGCCCCGAAATACCCACTTGTCTGTACTAAGCGCACATATCGGTTTTTGGGTAACGCTGATTGCGGCGCCGGCGAGTACATTGTCAATCGATTTAATGAAAACCCAAGGAGCAATTCGTGGCTGAAGGTATGCGTCACATTTTTACTTCGGAATCGGTCACCGAAGGCCATCCCGACAAGATGGCGGATCAGATTTCCGATGCCGTTCTCGATGCTGTCATGAAAGATGACCCGATGGGCCGTGTGGCCTGCGAGGTCCTCGTCACGACGGGTCTGGCGGTCGTCGCCGGTGAAATCACCACCAAGTCCATTTTTAACGTGCCCGATCTGGTGCGCGAAGTGATTGCCGGCATCGGTTTCACGGATGCCGCCATGGGTTACGATGCCAAAACCTGCGGAATCCTGAATGCGATTCAAACGCAATCCCCGCACATCGCCATGGGCGTTGACACCGGCGGCGCCGGTGATCAGGGCCTGATGTTCGGCTATGCGTGCAACGAGACCGACGAGTTGATGCCGCTGCCGATCATGATGGCGCACAAGCTGGTCGCTCAGCTTTCCGCTCTCCGCCGCAACGGCACGCTGCCGTGGGTGCGGCCGGACGGCAAGAGCCAGGTTTCCGTGGAATACGTCAACGGGATGCCGAAGCGGATTGACGCCGTCGTTCTCTCGACGCAGCATGCCCCCGAAATCCCCACGGATGAACTCCGCGCGCAGATCAAGAAACATGTTATCGACCCCATCATTCCTTCGGACATGGTGGATAGCGGCACGAAATACCACATTAACCCCACCGGGCTTTTCGTAATCGGAGGACCGCACGGCGACACCGGCCTGACGGGCCGTAAGATCATCGTCGACACCTATGGCGGCATGGGCCGTCACGGCGGCGGCGCCTTCTCCGGCAAAGACCCGACGAAGGTCGACCGCTCGGCTTGCTACATGGCTCGCTACATCGCAAAGAACATTGTGGCGGCCGGTTTGGCCTCCCGCTGTGAAGTGCAGTTGGCGTATGCCATCGGCGTCGCTGAGCCCGTCTCGGTGATGGTCGACACGTTCGGGACCGGGCTGGTCGACGCGGCTCGCCTCACTGAACTCGTCCGCGCCAACTTCGGCCTCACCCCGAAAGCGATCATCGACAGCCTGCAACTCCGCCGTCCGATTTATCGCAAAACTGCTGCATTCGGCCACTTCGGCCGGACCGAACCGACCTTTACCTGGGAAGCCACCGATAAAGCTGAAGCGCTCCGCGCCGAAGCCGGTATCGCCGTTGGCGCCCACAGCTAAACGCCGGCCCGCCAACTAACCGCAATCGAGGCGCGGAGTGAACCACTCCGCGCCTCGCTCTTCCGAAACGATTTTCCTCCTTACCTTTTCCCCATGGCACTCCTCGAAGGCTGCAAGCACGAAATTGAACTCGTCGTCCCCGTTGAGGAGATCGACAAGGAAACGACACTGGTTGTCGAAGACATTCGCAAGAAGGCGGCCCTTCCCGGCTTCCGGCCCGGCAAAGTCCCGGCATCACTCATACGCACAAAGTTTGGGAGGGATGTCCGGCAGGATGTGCTGGAGCGGATCATTCCCAAGGCGTTCCGCAAATATGCCGACGGAGAAAAGCTGGAAGTGGTCGGCACGCCGTTGGTCGTCGACATGCATTTTCATGCCGGCGAACCGCTGAAATTCAAAGCGCAGTTTGAAGTGGCCCCCGTGGTGGAGTTGCGAGACGACTATCGCGGACTCACTGTTCCGTATCGCGAGCCCGTCGTGACCCAGGAGGAAGTGGAGGCTCGTCTCCAAACCCTTCAGGCGCAGAAGGCCGAGTACATTAACGAAGACCCCCGGCCGGCCACCGCCACCGATCATGTTTTGATCGCGCTTCGCAGCCTTTCCCCGCTCGCGGGCGGGGAACTGAATGAGAACGAACTCGCGTTGGAACTCGGTCACGCCGACACCATGGCCGCGTTCACCGAAAACATCACCGGAATGGAGCCGGGGGATGAAAAAGAGTTCGTGATTTCCTACCCGGACGACTACGGCGCCGAGCGTCTCGCCGGGCAGACGGTCACTTTTTCTTGCACGCTGAAAACAATCCGCCGGAAGGAATTGCCGGAACTCAATGACGAGTTCGCGCAGGACCTCGGCGATTTCAAGAGCCTTGACGAACTCCGGGATGCGGCGCGGAAGTCCATTTACGCCGACCGTGACAACACCGCCCGGCAGGAAGCGCACAACGCCATTCTGGACTCGCTGGTTGCCCTCTATGATTTTCCGATTCCGCAGTCCTACGTGGATCAGCAGGTTAAGTCCATTATCGAGGACCGTCTCCGCAGCCTGTCCGGCCAGGGCGTCGACCCCCGCACCCTAAACCTCGATTGGGACAAGCTCAAGGAATCCCAGGCCCCGCGGGCGCTGAAAGACGTCCGCGCGTCATTGCTGTTGGAAAAAGTCGCCGATCGCGAAACTATTCACGCGACGCGCGAAGAAGTTGACGGCGAAGTGCAGCGCATCGCCCGGCAGGAACGGGAAGCGGTTGTTTCCGTTCGCCGCCGGCTGGAGCAGGACGGTTCGCTAGGGCGCATCGCCGGGCATATCCGAACACAGAAGACCCTCAATTTCCTCTTCGAACAAGCCAATAAAGTGGAGCCGCCCGTGCCCGAAGTCCCAGCGGCGGCGGAATCCTAGTAATCTCGTAGCAGGTGAAAACTGTCGATAAGGACTTCGCGCCTCAGGTTCAAGTGGCGCGAGCCGAGCAGATATGGCGACGCAGCCGTTGGGCCGTGTTTCTGTACGTACTCATTTTTGTTCCTCTCGGATTCGGCACGGGTTTTGCCGCCAAGGAGCCGTCGCTTTTTGGGTTGATGGTGCTGCTCTTCGGGGCCACCGGGCTCTTTCGTTGGCGGTCATTGTACATGGGGCCGCCGCCTGCCGATCCCCTTGCAGCCTCTCGCTGGCTTCGTTCCTATGGCCGTCATACCGCTATGGCCGGCCTCATTTGGGGTTTCTTCGCCTGCTACATGCAGATTCGGTATCGCGGCGTTTTTCTCCAGTTCACCGTCCTGCTGATCTCCGCCGGTATTAGTTGCTTCGCATTGGGCGCTTTCGCGGGCGACCGGAGGCTCACCCTGACCTACCTGGCCTGCGCGATACTCCCCGCCATGGCCGGGGTCGCTATCGGAGCCGATGGCGAAGCGTTGGTGCTGCTCGGACTCATTACAATTTTCCTTGCCGCGGTAGTGCTTCAGGTATTCGAACTCAACGCGTGGTTCGAACGCTCGACGATTGAATCCCTGCTGCTGGAGCGCTCTCGCCAGGAAGCCGAAGCCGCCGCCCGGGTAAAAAGCGAGTTTTTGGCCAACATGAGTCACGAGTTGCGGACGCCGATGAACGGTGTAATGGGAATGCTTGAATTGCTCCTCCAGAGCAGTCTCGATCGCGAACAGAAACTGCTCGCGCGCACCAGCCACCGCTCCGCCGAGGCGCTCCTCGACATTCTGAACGACATCCTGGATTTTTCCAAGATGAGCGCGGGCAAACTCGATTTCGTCAGGCAGGACTTCATCCTGCGGAATGCGATTGAGGATGTCTTCGACTTGTTGGGGCCGAGAGCTTACGAACGGGGCGTGGACCTCGGTTACCAAATCGATTCCGCCGTTCCCGACTGGGTTTGCGGCGACGAAGGCCGGTTGCGCCAGGTCTTGATGAACCTTGTCAGCAATGCCATTAAATTCAGCCGAGGCGGCGAATGGCCGCTTGGAGGCAGTGTGTTCGTCGAAGTTCGTCTCCAGACCCGGAATGAACAAGTAGTTCGCCTGTCGTTTTCCGTCATCGACGAGGGGCTCGGAATGAGCCCCGAAACCCTGGCGAAACTCTTTCAGCCGTTCATGCAGGCCGACACCTCCACCAGCCGGCGTTTCGGCGGAACCGGCCTTGGCTTGGCGATTTCCCGTGAACTCATTACCGCCATGGATGGCTCGATCATGGCCGAAAGTGTGGAACTCTCCGGCGCCAAGTTCACTTTTGACGTGGCGCTGTCCGCCGCCGCCCATTTGTACACCACGACGCCTATCGTGGCCGTACCATGCCGGATTTTGGTGATCGAACCGGCCCCTCGGTCTCGTGCCGCGATAGGCGAATTGATATTGCGTCATCAGGCTTCCGTCGTCCTGGCGTCCGGAATCGCGGAGGCTTCCGCCCACCTCGCGACGGACAGATTTCAATGTGTGATCGCCGGTAACGCGCCCGGTCAATCCCCTTCCGAACTGCGGGATTCATTGACGGATGTCCTGCCGAGTGCCGCGCCACCCGTATTCCTTCTGTTGCATCGGGGGGAAATCTTCGATGAAGCCGTGTCGCTTACCCGCCCTGTCCGCGCGGCGCAAGTTGCCGAGGTCCTCATCGCCGCCTCATGCCTGTCGCGGTCGATTGCTCCAGCGCCAAAACGCCCTCCGGTAAAGTTGTCCGGCCACGTCTTGATTGCGGAGGACAACGCCGTCAATCAAATGCTTGCCGTACGTTTGGCAAGCGCCCTGGGACTCACCGCGGAGGTAGTGTCCGACGGGCAGGCAGCCCTCGAAGCCGCCTCAACACTCGCCTTTCGACTTATCCTCATGGATTGTCAGATGCCGGGAGTGGATGGATACGAGGCGACCCGCAGGTTGCGTCAACGCCCCGCCACCGCCGATATTCCCATCGTCGCGATGACTGCCAACGCGATGAAAGGCGATCGCGAACTCTGCCTCGCCGCAGGGATGAATGACTACGTTTCCAAGCCGATTCGGCTGGATCGCTTGCGGGAAGTCCTATCCCGGTACCTTCCGGCGGCCTCACCCGTACCGGAAATCGAAAGTTCTAAGTAGGAAGAATGCACTTGCGCACCCGGCGGAAGGGCTATAATGAAGGCGGCAAGTCTATGGCGTTTCCGTTTACGAAGTTTGTTTCTTTAGGAGTCACCGCGTGAAGCGTTCCTCTACGGACGAATCTCTGCGTTGTTCGTTTTGTCACAAGAGCCAGGATGTCGTTGGCAAACTGATCTCTTCGCCTCTCAGCGACTATCCGCGATCCTACATCTGTGATGAGTGCATCGCCGTATGCAACTCCATTTTGGAAGACGATAAAAACGAACAGACCTATTCCGCCCCACACAAGCTCCCCAAGCCGCTGGAGTTGAAAGAATACCTGGACCAGTATGTGATTGGGCAGGATTCCACTAAAAAGAAGTTGGCTGTCGCCGTCTACAACCACTACAAGCGCATTCAAATGAATAAGCAGCGCGGTAGCGACGTCGAGTTGGGCAAGTCGAATATTCTGCTTATCGGTCCTACCGGGACCGGCAAGACTCTCCTGGCGCAAACGCTGGCGCGCATTCTCGACGTGCCCTTCGCCATCGTCGACGCGACCACCCTCACCGAGGCTGGCTACGTCGGTGAGGACGTTGAAAATATCATCCTCCGATTGCTGCAAAATTCCGACTGGGATGTCCAACGCTGCCAGACCGGCATCATCTATATCGATGAAATCGACAAGATTTGCCGCAAGGACGAAAACCCTTCCATTACCCGCGACGTTTCCGGCGAGGGCGTGCAACAGGCGTTGCTGAAAATCTTGGAAGGCACGATCGCCAACGTTCCGCCGCAGGGCGGACGGAAGCATCCGCACCAGGAGTTCACACCGGTCGACACCTCGAATATTCTCTTTATTTGCGGGGGCGCCTTTACCGGCATGGACAAGATTGTCGAGCGCCGCGTCGGCCGCCGTTCCATCGGGTTCAGCGAGGGCGAAACGAAGGAAAGCCTGCGTCCGCGCAAGATCTCGCCGCGTAAAGAAGATAATCTGATTAGCCTCATCCAGCCGGTCGACCTCATTCGCTACGGATTCATTCCCGAGTTCATCGGCCGTTTACCGGTCGTCGGCGTTCTGGAAGATTTGGATCGCGAAGCGCTCATCCAGATTCTTTCGAAGCCCAAAAACGCCGTGATCAAACAGTATCAGCGGCTCTTCGAATTTGAGAATGTTAGACTGAAATTCAGTGACGACGCGCTGGAAGCCATCGCGTCGCTCGCAATGGAGCGGAAGGTCGGAGCCCGCGGTTTGCGGATGATTCTTGAAGACCTGATGCTCGACCTGATGTACTTCCTTCCATCCCACAAGAAAATTCGCGAGTTCCTGGTCACCAAAGAGATGGTCCTCACGCAGAAGATCAATCTCGCCCTCTTGGAAAAGGCCGGCTAGGATTTTTCGCTGTCCCTTTACTCCTCAATCCCCGATATATTTCGCGCCCGTGGAAATCCTGTAATCGTAAACTCTTGCTGTTTGAGAGTCGGCACTCAGAATTTTCGAATCCAACGAAAGTATCGATTCCCAACTATCTAGGTCAAAGCACGAATGAGCACACGAGAACGTATTGAATCCAGGCGTCTTCCCATGATGCCCATCCGGGATGTGGTTATCTTCCCGCATATGATGACCCCGTTTGTAGTCGGTCGCGATTCCAGTGTGCGCGCCCTTGAAGAAGCGCTTTCTTCCGATAAGAAAATCTTCCTGGCCACCCAACACGACGCTTCCGTCGACGATCCCCGCCCCGACGAGATTTATTCAGTCGGCACGATCGCTAATATTGTCCAAAGCCTGAAGCTCTCCGACGGCAATATTAAGGTGTTGGTCGAAGGCGTCGAACGCGCCCGTGTCGTTTCGGTCGCCAGCGAAGAGGGGTTCTTCCGCGCGACGGTGCGGACGTTTGCGTCGAAGGTCGATGCCGGATCCCACTTGGAAGCGCTGACGAATCGGGTCACCACGCTTTTCGAGCAGTACGTTAAGCTCAGCCAGAATCTCAACTACGAGACGATGATCGCCGCCATTAAGGTTGACGATCCGGGCAAACTCGCCGATACCGTCGGCGCCAACCTGCAGTTGACGATTGAAGAAAAGCAGGAACTGCTTGAGATCTTCGATCCGATTGACAGGCTGACCCGCGTCGCGGAGATGCTCGACATCGAGATCGAAAAGCTTTCGGTGGATCGCTCCATCCAGGGCCGCGTAAAGCGTCAGATGGAACGCGCGCAAAAAGAGTACTATCTCAACGAAAAGATCAAGGCGATCCAAAAGGAACTCGGCCGCGGCGAGAAGAGCGAGTTCGACGAGCTGAAAAAGAAGATCGAAGAAGCCGGCATGTCGAAGGACGCGCAGGAGAAAGCGCACGCGGAACTCAAGCGGTTGGAACAGATGCCGCCGATGTCGGCCGAATCCACCGTTTCTCGCAACTATCTGGAATGGTTGCTCGCGGTGCCGTGGAAGAACAAGACGCGCGAGATTCGGGATCTCAAGTACGCCCATGGCATCCTTGATTCCGACCACTACGGCCTGGAGAAAATCAAGGAACGCATCCTGGAATTCCTCGCTGTTCGCCGCTTGGTCAAGAACCCCAAGGGTTCGATCCTTTGCTTCGTCGGGCCTCCAGGCGTCGGCAAGACGTCCCTCGGTATGTCGGTTGCAAAAGCTACCGGACGCAAGTTTGTTCGCCTTTCGCTTGGCGGCGTGCGCGACGAAGCGGAGATCCGCGGCCATCGGCGGACGTACATTGGTGCACTGCCCGGTCAGATTATTCAAAGTATGAAAAAGGCCGGGACCAAGAATCCGGTTTTCATGCTCGACGAAATCGACAAGATGTCCACCGATTTCCGTGGCGATCCGTCCGCGGCGCTGTTGGAAGTCCTCGATCCGGCCCAGAACTTCATGTTCCAGGATCACTATCTCGACGTCGAATACGATTTGAGCGAAGTGTTCTTTATCGCCACCGCCAACGTGCTTCACACAATCCCTGCACCGCTGCAGGATCGTATGGAAGTGATTCGGCTTTCCGGCTACACCGAGTTGGAAAAGGCGGAAATCGCCAAAACCTTCCTGATCCCCAAACAAAAGCTCGCGACGGGTCTTGAAGATACTCAGGTTACGTTCACCTCCGAAGGCCTGGGCGCCTTGATTCAGGGCTATACGCGGGAATCGGGCGTACGTAATCTGGAACGCGAGATTGGCAACGTTTGCCGCAAGATCGCCCGCAAAGTGGTTGAACTCTCCACCACCGACACGCCGGAAGAGATCGCCAAGGCCGGTGAATTGATTGAAGAAACTCCGGCCGCGGGTAGCGCGGCGGTAGCCAAGAAGAAGAAGGGGAAGAAGAAAGAGGAGAAGATCGTCGAAGTCGTCGCTTCCGAGTTAGAGAAGATTGAAAGCAAACTTCCCTCGGTTTCGATCACGACGCTCGCTCTGACCGAACTCCTTGGACCACCGCGTTTCCGCGATACGGTGGCCGATCACAAGAATGAAGTGGGCGCCACCGTTGGACTCGCTTGGACGGAAGTCGGCGGCACGCTGCTGACGACCGAAGCCGCTGTAATGGAAGGTCGCGGAAAGCTGACGCTTACCGGTAAGCTCGGCGACGTTATGCAGGAGTCGGCGCAGGCCGCGATGAGCTATCTGCGGACTCGTTCGCAATCGCTCGGCCTTGCCCGGGACTTCTACCGCCATCTGGATATCCACTTGCACGTTCCGGAGGGCGCTATTCCGAAAGACGGGCCCTCGGCCGGCATCACGATCGCCACTTCCATAACCAGTGCCTTGACCAACATTCCCGTACGCGGCGACCTTGCCATGACCGGTGAAATCACGGTGCGTGGTAAAGTCCTGCCGATCGGCGGGCTGAAGGAAAAGATGATGGCCGCCCATCGGAACGGTATCCACGAACTGGTCCTGCCCAAGGAAAATGAGAAAGATCTCTACGACATTCCCGACGTCATCAAAAACGACATGAAGCTCAACTTCGTCGAATCGATGGACGAAGTGCTGAAGATCGCCTTGGAGCGGGAAGTCACTCCCTTGCCGCTCAGCCCTGCTGCCGTTCAGTCCGAGACGCGACCCGTTGACGACATGACGCACTAGCGGCCCGCCCGCTCGCCGCCGTTTTTATGTCCTCCCCAAAAGCGGACGCTCAGTTTATACTAAGTGCTACAAGCCCAGCGCAATTCCCAAACCTCCGGCTCCCGGAGTTTGCGTTCCTGGGCCGCAGTAATGTCGGAAAATCCAGTCTGCTGAATGTGCTGGCAGGCGTCAGGAAACTGGCCAAAGTCAGCGCTTCGCCCGGCCGGACACAAGCTGTAAACTTCTTCACCATCAGCGAGACTGTTACGTTCGCTGACCTGCCTGGCTACGGCTTCGCAAAAGTTCCCATACATGTACAAAAGTCCTGGAAAAGCCTCGTCGAGGCTTACCTCGTCCAACGCGAACAACTCGTGCTCAGCTTCGTCCTGCTCGACGGACGGCGCGGCTGGATGGATAAGGATTTGGAACTGCGCGAATGGCTCATTCAGCAAGGCAGACCGTTTCTCGTTGTAGCCACCAAAGTAGATAAGCTCAATCAATCTGAAATGCACCGCGGCATGGCCGCGATCCGAAATCAAAATGACGGGTCGGAGCCAGTGCCGTTCTCGGCCGTTACCGGTCAGGGAGCGAGGGAAATTTGGCAAGCGATCAAGACATCAACGACCCGGTAGTGCCGACTCCGGTTTCGGCGCCCGCCGAAGAAGGTGACGTTCCTGGGGACATACCTGCGAACCGCCCCATTATTGAGGCCAAACCCCGCGCAGTTCGGGTCAAGCCTGCCGGCGACAGCGTTTCAGCGACCGGCGTTTCCGAACCGGCCGATCTCGCCGGCGCCCGCCGGGACGGAACTCTCGACCTTGTCGAGTTAAAGGACATGTCGATCGTTAAGCTCAACACGATCGCGAAGGAACTCGGGGTTGTCGGTGTCGCAGGCCTGCGTAAGCAGGAATTGATTTTCAAGATTCTTCAAACCCAGGCCGAGAAGTCCGGTCTTATCTTTTCGGAAGGCGTCCTGGAGTGCCTTCCCGACGGCTTCGGGTTCCTCCGGGCTCCTGAGTACAACTATCTGCCCGGTCCCGACGACGTCTACGTTTCACCCTCCCAAATCCGCCGTTTCGACCTCCGTACCGGCGACACCATCTCCGGTCAGATCCGGCCACCCAAAGAGGGCGAGCGATACTTCGCTCTCATTAAAGTGGATGCGATCAATTTCGAGCCGCCTGAAGAAGCCCGCAACAAGATCTTCTTCGACAATTTGACGCCGCTCTATCCGCAGGAACGCATTAAGCTCGAAATCGCCAAGGATAACTTTTCCGGCCGCGTCATGGATCTTTTGGTGCCGATCGGCAAAGGTCAACGCGGGCTGATTGTGGCCCCGCCTCGCACCGGCAAGACGATGCTGTTGCAGGCGATCGCCAATTCCGTCACCACGAATCACCCGGACGTGACGCTGATCGTGCTTCTTATTGATGAGCGCCCCGAGGAAGTTACCGACATGCAGCGCTCGGTCAAGGGCGAAGTGATCAGCTCGACGTTTGACGAACCCGCCTCCCGCCACGTTCAAGTGGCCGAGATGGTCATCGAAAAGGCAAAGCGACTGGTCGAACATAAGCGGGACGTTGTAATTTTGCTCGACTCCATCACCCGGCTGGCCCGCGCTTATAATACCGTGGTTCCGCCCTCCGGCAAGGTCCTCTCGGGCGGCGTCGACTCGAACGCCTTGCAGCGGCCCAAGCGTTTCTTCGGCGCGGCTCGAAATATTGAGGAGGGCGGGTCGTTGACGATCATCGCGACGGCCCTGATCGACACCGGTAGCCGCATGGATGACGTTATTTTTGAAGAGTTTAAGGGGACCGGCAATATGGAAGTCCACCTGGACCGGAAGCTCGTCGATAAGCGGGTTTTCCCGGCGATCGACATTAATAAATCCGGTACCCGCAAGGAAGAACTGCTCCTGCCGAAGGAAGAACTCACCCGCGTTTGGATCCTCCGGAAGGTGCTCAACCCGCTCTCACCGGTCGAATCGATGGAACTTTTGCTCGATAAACTGGCAAAAACACGCTCAAATGCCGAGTTTTTGGCGTCAATGAACGGCTAAAAGTACTAATTTTGGTTGCGATTCGCGCGTCGAAGCGTAATACTAATCGCCACTCCCCCATAACCTTTTCCGTTAAGTTGTCGTCATAGCTGTAGAGAAACCCTGCGCGCTGGGGCTAGAGCCCGGCGCCGAGGAGTGCCATCTGATGAGTTCCCCACAACCCAATATGAATGCCGGCGTTCAGCCAACACCGCAGAGTCCGGCCGGTCCCGGCCCGCAAGTTGTTGTGCCGCCTGAACTTCCTAAGAAAAGTTCGAAGGCGTGGATATGGGGAATCGTCCTGGTTGCCGCCGGCGCGGCCGGATATTGGACGTGGACGCAACGCCAGCAGAAATTGACGCAGGCGAGCGTCGTTGCTGTCCGGACGGCTCCCGCCGAGTCCGGGCCAATCGCCAGGACGCTCCGTCTAACCGGGGTGACGGCGGCTGAAAAATACATTTCATTGATCGCGCCCTCGCTGCGCGGCGGCCGCGGCGGATCGTCGAGTGGCACGTCTGTCCAAATGTCAAGTCGCGGCGGTATGTCGACGGTAACCGTTTCCAGTGGCGGCAGCGATAGATCGGGCGGCAACCGGAGCGGTTCTTCGACTGGTTCGGGGAGTTCCGTTGCTTCAGCGGGCACTTCACTTGCAAGTACGTCTGGAGCAGCGTCCGGTGGCGGAGGAAGTAGCTCAGGATTTTCCGGCGGCGGGGATTCCGTGGCTTCTTCAGCCGGTGGCAGCGGCGGCGGAGGCCTTCGGTCGGCGCGAAGCGCATCGGGCGGGGCATCCCGTGTTGCGGCGCCAGCGAGGTCCAGCAGAAGCAGCGGCGCCTCCGGTTCCGCGACTTTAGGTTCCGATGGTCTGGGCTCCACGTCCGGACAGATTCCTGGGGGCGGCGGTAGTGGCGGCGCACGCGGTCCGAGCGGCAGCGGTGGTGGCGGGGACTTCATGATGCAACTTCAAACGTTGGCTCCGAATGGTTCGCGGATCGGTAAGGGCGAACCGGTTGCTGAGTTCGACCGTCAGTACATGTTGCTTCGCCTCGATGACCAAAAGGCGAACGTGGATCAGTCCGAAATGTCGATGAAGGCCAGCATGGCCAATCTGGAAGTGACGCGAAAGTCTTACGATCAGCAGATAAACTCCGCCCAAAATCTCGTCGAGAAATCCGAATTGGATATGAAGACGATTCCGGTCCGCAGCGCGATTGACGCGGAGCGGCTCCGCTTGGCGCTCGAAGAAGCCAAGGCGAATCTGAAACAGTTGCGGGCGGCCGCGAAGTTCGTCGATGTCGGCGAGCAGGCCACGCTGAAAGTAGCCGATCTCGAATTGGCCGCTTCGAAACTCGAACTTCGGCGCGCCCAAGCCAACGCGGATCGTATGGTGCTTAAAGCGCCAATTGATGGACTCGTAGTGGTTCAAAATGCCTATAGCGGCGGCGAAATGAAGCCGATTCAACAGGGCGATCAGGTTTTTCCCGGCATGATGTTCATGCAGGTTGTCGATCCTACTTCGATGGTAATTAACGCTTCCGTAAACCAGGTCGACATCCAGCATTTGCGGTTGGGACAACGGGCCAAGGTGAGCTTTGATGCCTTCCCCGGGCTGGTGCTCCCCGCTCACGTCGTCACGATCGGCGCCATCACGAAGACAGCCGGAATGCGCGGCAGCTTTAAAAAGGAGGTCTCCGTTCGCCTCCGATTGGACAGGATCGATCCCCGGATCATCCCTGACCTCAGTGTCAGCGCCGATGTCGTACTTGAGGAAGCCGATTCGGCGACCGTCGTGCCGGCCGAAGCGCTGATGTCCGATAACTCCATTTCCGGCGCCGAGCCGAAATCGTTTGTCATGGTTCGGAATTCCGCTGGGGGCTGGGAGCGCCGGGATGTGCAGCTTGGCCTCCTTAGCAACACCCATGCCGCAATCCGTGGTGGTGTTAAGCCCGGCGAAGTCGTGGCTTTAGAACCACCGGTGAGTTCTCGTAAACCAGACGACGAGAAAAGCTAGCAAAATATCCGCTCGAAGAAATCACTGGGAATACTATGTCGAAAGATATCAAACCGAAAGTCCGCCTTGGGCAGTCCGCATCCGGGAACCGGCGGCGGGCCATCACGATAATCATCACTCTTTTGGCGATTGCGGGTGGCGGTTATGCCGCTTACCGGTACACGGGGCAGACCAAAGTTGAAGTGCCGGTCGCTCGCGTCCGCCAAGCCGAGTTTGTGATTTCCGTCAAAACCCGCGGCGAAGTGCGCAGTTCCCGCTCGGTTATCCTTTCGGCGCCGCAGATTCCCGACCCCCGTATCGTTATGCTCGCCGAATCCGGCAAACCGGTTCGCAAGGGCGAAACGGTGATCGAGTTCGATGCCGCTCAACAGGAGCAGTACTATTTGGAGCGCGCCACATCGGTTCGCACGGTAGACAAAGAAATCATTCAGATGCAGGCTTCGCATCGCATTACCAAAGAAATGGACGCGATGAATCAGATGACGGCCGGTTACAACGTGGAACGCGCCAAGTTGGAAGCATCCAAGGCCGAAATTCTGTCCGAGATCGAAGGCAAAAAGAACCGCATTGATGTCGGCACGGCCGAGGGCGACCTGGAACAGGTGAACGTCACCGTCAAGGCCCATAAAACCACGCAACAAGCCGACCTTGACCGCCTCGATAGCAAAAAAGACAAGACCGTTCGCGACGTAGATCGCGCGAAGAGTTATCTGACTCGCATGAAGATTGTGGCTCCGATGGATGGGATCGTAAACATTCTTCCGAATACGCGCACGGCCGGTTCGTTCGGCTCCACGCCTCCTCCGTTCAAGGAAGGCGACCGGGCCTGGACGGGCGCCGCCATCGCCGAAATTCCGGACCTTTCGCAAATGCGGGTGGAATTGAAGCTAGACGAAGTCGACCGCGGCAAGCTGCAACTCGCCCAGAGTCTCCGTGTCCGGGTGGACGCGATACCGGAAGTCGAGTTCAACGCGACTCTGGATTGGATCAGCCCGATCGCGGCCGTGATTTTTAAAGGGATGGGTCTTACAGAGAAGACGTTCCCGGCTCGTGCGACC
>Ga0163144_10004507_pt1 | contig 31331 bp, 29 predicted proteins | sample OliLak19BULKMAT1_FD_123175 | JGI IMG/M metagenome (GOLD analysis project Ga0163144, IMG submission 123175) | Freshwater microbial mat bacterial communities from Lake Vanda, McMurdo Dry Valleys, Antarctica - Oligotrophic Lake LV.19.BULKMAT1 | ecosystem: Environmental > Aquatic > Freshwater >... | reverse complement strand
TGGAGCGGACAGGATAGGGATGGCTTTAGATAAGCTGAAATTATCTGCTGCCGCTCAATTCAGCCGTTAGCTGTCTGCCTTAATTAATAAGTGATAATGCTAGAGTAAAACGAGTGTTTAGAAATAATTGTCGTGGCTAATGACCTTACAAACTCGCAGCTTGGTCGCCAAAATATCCTCAATAACCGTTATGCTCTAGAAAAAATTGAGGAACATTTGGGGTTAGGGGGTGTTCGCTTTCAGGATACTGTGTTTTTTACTAAGCAGCAGTTAGCAACGCTTTTTAATGTTAATGATGTCACCATTGAAAGATACATAACTAGTCACGGTGAAGAACTGAGAAATAATGGCTATAAGGTGCTCAAGGGGGAGGCTCTTAAGAATTTCCTTGACACTACGGGTGGTATCCTCATCAATGAGGGTAGCAAAATAACAGTCTTAGGTATATTTACCTTTCGGGCATCTCTCAATATTGCTATGCTTCTCACAGAGAGTGATCGCGCCCGTATGATCCGCTCTCGTATCCTTGATATTGTGATTGAAGTAGTAGCAGAGCGATCAGGAGGACACACTAGATATATTAATCAACGGGATTGCAATTATCTGCCTTCTGCCTATCAAGAATTTAGTTATCGTCAAGTTTTTACCAACGCTTTAGATTCATATTTAGATATGGGAAAAGCTAAATATGGCATCTTTACAAATAAGATTTACCAACTGGTATTTCAGGAAAATGCTCAAGAATACAGGCAAATTTTAAATCTGGAGAGAAAAGATAAAGTACGCGATACTCTCTATGCTGAGGTTCTCAGGGCAATTGCTAGTGTAGAAAATGGTCTAGCGCAGGAAATGAAAGTTAAATCAGCACAACTAGGACGTAAACTCCAGTCTTCAGAATTGGATCATTTGATTGAACTTGCAGGGAATAACCCTTATCTCAAACCTATTATTGAAGATGCCCGTACCAAAATGGCAAGTCGAGATCTTAGTTTTAGAGATGCTCTACATCAAAAATTAATATCCTATATTCAAACCGTTCCAGAATCTGATTTCGAGAAATTCTTAGGCGAAGCTAGTAGATCATTACAAGAGCAACTAGCCGATCCCGAAGCATTGGCAGTTTTCCAGCGCCTCAAAGATAGATAGGTAATGGATGAAATAATTTTATACTTTGATGTTAGCCATGCAATTGAAGTTCATGACTGGATTATCGATAATTCAGGTGGTCTAGCTGGAATCAACAATCTAGGATTGCTAGAAAGCCCCCTTGAACATATTCAAAATGATAACTACTATCCGAAAATAGTAGATAAATTAACTCACTTAGTATTTTCTATAATTAAATTTCATGCTTTCATAGATGGCAATAAGCGTTCTAGTATTGCATTAGGTAGCTATTTTTTGAAATTGAATGGTTATGATTATACAGTAAAAAAATTTGTGTTAAAAATGGAGAATATTGCGGTTTGGGTGGCAGAAGGGAAAATTAGTAAGGAACTGCTAGCAGATGTTATTGAGTCGTTAATCTATGAAGATAATTTCAGTGAATCGCTAAAGCTCAATATTTTACTTGCCATATCAGACTGAGGTTTACTCTGTAAATATCAGCGCGATCGTTGAACTTGTAGGTTGGGTTGACGAAAGAAACCCAACAACTTCTCACCTGAATGATTCCATCACTTCACTGCCTATCCTATTGATTTGCCGGATATTATGGAGAAGTTCAAGGAGTAGCGATCGGGAGTCAACCTATGCAAGCCATCCTATTGAGTAGTGAAGAAGTTGCAAAACGCGCCTACCGAATCTACGAGAGCAAAATCCGGCAGAAGGTTGAGACAGAGGAGAATATCGGCAAAATGGTCATCATCAATGTCGAGACAGGTGACTATGAAGTTGATGAAACAGGTCTACAAGCAGCAAAAAATCTCCAGGCAAAGTTCCCCTATGCAAGATTGTTTGGAATCCGCATCGGCTATAATGTGGCGGCTTCTTTCGGCGGTGTGATGGAGCGGGTGAGTAGTGATTTCCTGTATTGTGACTGATAGACATGCGATCGTCTCGTTAACCTTTCTCCTGGGCAATAGCTCGACGTTCCCGATCGAGTTCGTTGTGGACACAGGGTTTACTGATCACCTTTGCTTGCCGCCAGAAGCAGTAAATCTACTCAGACTCCCGTTTCTATACAATCTGCCCGCGAACTTGGCAGATAACAGTTCAGTCTTTTTGCCTGTTCATCAAGCGACGATCTTTTGGGATGGAGTGGAACGGGATGTTCGTGTGTTTGTTACAGGGCGACGACCTTTGATTGGAACTGCTCTACTTGATGACCAAGAACTGATGATTCAGTTTACAGAGGGTGGGTTGGTAACGATTGATGAATTGTAAACACCAATATGGCTCACAGGCTAACAACCCGGTTGGAGCGGACTAGCGAGAGGTCTTGGTTAGATTGCAGGGGTTATTGGTAGTGCGATCGTTGATCTTGTAGGTTGGGTTGACGAAGGAAACCAACAACCTCTCATCTCATCTGAATGATTCCATCACTTTAACGATCGCCAGCTAACTGTTGCGTTTACAGGAAAGATTGGCGATCGTTGGCTTCATTTCAATGCTATCTACCGCCGATGAAGCTCACTATTCCACGGAACTGGTATCAAGTGTTAAGGCTTGGGAACACTAAAACTACTAGTTCCGTGGAATAAGGTCGCTGGAGCCGACCCATGAGAGATCCCGGTGAAGACCAACGATGAGGGTTAACTGTAAGGCTAGCCGCCCATCAACAGGCGTTGCTGGAGGCGATCGAATCTCGCTTAGTGCAGAGTAGGGCGATCGTTAGACCACACCTGGAATTGGAATAATCAATGTGATAAGTAGCCGTGCCAAAATAAAGTTAATGCCTTTGTGGGCGAAAAGTGTATGTAATGGGCAAATTACTCGATTTCCTATGTTTAGTTTATTTATACTTAGCTACTTAAAGAGATTACTAACCAACGAAATACTCGTGGAAATAGATTTTCATCAAAGCGATCGGCTTGATGAAAAAAGTCTATCAAAACCTGCCCTTACCAAACGTTGAATTTTCCCGAAAATTACCTAAGTTAGTTGAAAGGATGACAATGACAACTCTCACAATTGAGCAATTGAAAGAACTTGATGTGCCTGTGATTGTGGCAAATCAAGAAGGAAATGTGGTTGATGTGAATATGCATTTTGAAAATGTTTTTGGATGGAGTGTCCAAGAAATTCTTGGTCAGCCGTTGACAGTGATCCTTCCTGCAATATTTCAGGATTCTCATAATTTGGGATTTGCCCGTTTTACTGCTACTGGAAATTCCACCATTCTCAATCATCCACTACTTCTTAAGGCTGTTACGAAAGATGGGCGAGAACTTGAATCGGAGCATTTCATCATTGCTGAGAAGCAGGAGGGTCAGTGGCTTTTTGCTGCAACATTGCGTCCTTTGGGAATTGAGTAATTTTATAGGAATTTGAGAGTTTTAGGTGTCTAACGCAGATCTCCAAATTAACCAACTTCGGGCAACCCTAAGCAAAATGGAAATTGCTCTTAGTACGGTTGAGGAATGTATTGTTTGGACAAACTCTCATGGACAGATCAAGTGGTGTAATGCCTCTTTTGAGCGACTGCTGGGTCAACCTCGGTTGTTTATTTTGGGGACATTGTTATTTGAAAAGTTGCCTTTGTTACTAGATAGGCAATTGGTTGATGTGAATGACCATCCTGTTGAGATAGCTCTGCAAACAAAAAGGAATGGAAAGCAGGATTATGAGTTTCAGCGATCGAGTCAACTTTTGATTCTGGAAATTGCCTGGGCATTTGTGGAGACTGGCAATAATCTTAATACAGATGATGACTCTGCAAGTGCTGTTTTGGTATTGAGGGATGTTACGCAGCAGAGACAGTCAGAGCGCAGGCAGCAAGAAGTCAACGAATTATTGGAGCAACAAGTTGCTCAACGGACTCAGGAGTTGGGTGAAGCGAATGCTCGTCTCCAGAGTGAAGCAGCCCAGTTGCAAAAACTATTTGATGAATTACAAACAACCCAGGCTCACCTATTACAAGCAGAAAAAATGTCCAGCTTGGGTCAGTTGGTGGCAGGAATTGCACATGAAATCAACAACCCGGTCAACTTCATTCATGGCAATCTAACGCATGTAGAAAACTATGCTGAAAACCTATTGAGGCTTGCACGAATATATCAAAAATATTACCCTAATCCGGCATCTGAAATTGTCTCAGAAGCGGAATCGATTGACCTGGATTTTTTGCAGGAAGATTTGCCCAAACTTCTTAAGTCGATGAAAGTGGGTACTGACCGAATTCGTGATATTGTACTTTCGCTCCGCAACTTCTCCCGCATGGATGAAGCTGAATTCAAGACCATCAATATTCATGAAGGCATTGACAGTACGCTACTGATTCTCCAGCATCGCTTGAAGTCTAAACCAGAACGTTTAGAAATTGAAGTCATTCGAGATTTCGGCAGCTTGCCTCCGATCGAGTGCTATCCTGGGCAACTCAACCAAGTATTCATGAATATCCTGACAAACGCGATCGATGCAATTGAAGAACTTTATACCAAACAGACGCAATATAAAAATCCCTATAATGCTGGTTGTATTATTATTTGCACATCTATAGTTGATCAACAATGGGTGAAAATAGCAATTACTGATAATGGATTGGGTATGCCTGAACAGGTTCAACAGCAGATTTTCAATCCGTTCTTCACTACAAAGCCTATTGGTAAAGGAACAGGCATGGGCATGTCGATCAGTTATCAGATTGTAGTCGAGAGGCATGGCGGTAAATTGGATTGTTTCTCTAAAGTGGGGGAAGGAACGGAGTTTGTTATTCAAATCCCTGTCAAACGATAAGTCTGTAATGCGGTCTAACCAACGGATTGCAGCAGACGATTGTGATGACTAGGAATTGAGATTGGGTTTACCTGCCGCCGCCGCTGAATGTAGTCGTTCCACGGAACTGGTATGAAGCGTTAGGGCTGGGGAACACTAAAACTGCCAGTCCTGTAGGACACGATCGCTGGAGCCGACACATGAGAGATCCTGGTGAAGACTAACGATGAGGGTTAACTGTGAGGCTAGCCGCCCATCAACAGGCGTTGCTGGAGGCGATCGAATTTAGCGGGTACAGGTTAGGGCGAAAGAAACTCGATCGCCAATAGCACAACGATGGCATTCCCCTCCCACCACACAAAAAATTCGATCGCACTCTTATATGAGAAACGATCGTGCTTAATACTACCCAAAGTCCGATCGCCCTAACGAAGACTGATAAGTGCTCGCCGCTTTCCGGATGTTCAGTAAACTTCGTCATGACTGTCAATATCGATCAACAAAATCTCTTCATCTCTTGACTCTGGATTTTCAACAAAGTCAAATACAATCCGGCAGTCATATGCCACACTACAAGCCCATGATCCAGTTAACTGACCTTTGAGTTTGTGTGTTTGCAACGACGGCTCGAAGGAGTTTTCTGCCAAACTTTTCAACACGGCTTCAACTTTGGACTATAATTCTGGGCGTTTACGGATGAGAGTTTTATATGAGCGTTTGAATGATGAAGCAAACGTGATGATTTTCAACGATTTAGCTCCAAGATCGCTTCATCAATAGTGCCTCGGAAAACATGACCAGCCTGGCAATCTTTTTTGGCTTGGGAAATATTGGTTGCAATTTCGCTGCGCCGACGGTCGCCCAGTCTACGTTGCAGAATATTTAACAGGGCAATCTGGTCATCTGGAGGCAGTGCCTCAATTTCATCTAGGATATTGTCAAACGTTGAGATCTGCATAGTGATTGAGGTTGGATGAGATGGTGGCGTGATAACGCATTTTCACTTTAACTCTCGATCGCACTCCCACTCCACCTAAAAACCGATCGCCCTCCTACCCCACGAAAAATACGATCGCACTTCCACTCCACAAAAATCCGATCGCACCTCCAAAACAAAGCAACCCGATCGCCAATGGTAATAAAGATCGCACCTCAACTACATGAAAAATCCGATCGCACCTCAACAAATAATCCCGATCGCAACTAGCAAAACGATTGCACTCAACAAAGAAATCCGATCGCCAATGCTCTAACGATCGCCCCCTATCTATCGGGCTTCTCGTTGAGCGCCAATAGTAGAACAATCGCACCCCCACAACATATACCAAAATTGAGGAGTGATCACTCAACAGCTTTGTTTAGTAGTTGGGGTCTTGGCTGATCTGGGTCAGGCGTTGGTAGAAAGCAGCAGAGGGGGACAAAAGGTCAGCCTGGGCGATCGACTCCTGCTCAGCAGTTGCCAGCCATTTCACCTGCACTGTGTTGGTCTCTGCCTCCGCATCCCCCAGCACAAGGCAGACGATCGCGCCACTGCGATCGGCCCGCTTAAATTGTTTGCCAAAAGCGCTTCCACTGAGGTCAAGTTCCACAGCTAACCCAGTTTGGCGGAGCCTTTGTGCCAGAAGCAATGCTTGAGCTTCAGCCGCATCCCCCCGGGAAATCAGATAAATGTCTGGGGCTGAAGTCGGCACGGGTTGTAACTTTTGCAGGAGCAGAATCAAGCGTTCCAGCCCGATCGCCCACCCCACTGCCGGAGTATCGGGCCCGCCCAGTTCGGTCACCAACCCGTCGTAGCGCCCCCCGCCGCACACTGTCGCCTGCGCGCCCAAATCAGCAGACTGGATTTCAAACGCAGTGTGGGTGTAGTAATCCAGCCCTCGAACTAGGCGAAAGTTTAGCTGGTAGGGAATGCTCAAGTCGCTCAGCAACTGCTGCACCCGATCGAAGTGCTGCTGAGAGGCAGGGCTGAGGTGGTGCAGAATGCTGGGGGCGTTTTGCGTGATCTCCTGAGTGCGGGGATCTTTGCTGTCGAGAATGCGGAGGGGATTGCGGGTGAGCCGAGTTTGGGAGTCGGGGTCAAGGTCTGCTTGGTAGGGTGTGAGGTAGTCCACGAGGGCTTGACGGTAGCTCTGTCGATCGCTGGCATTGCCCACGGAATTCAAATCCAGGTACAGATTAGTCAACCCCAAACTGTGCAAAATATCGATGGCGATCGACATCACCTCAACATCCGCACGGGGATCAGCGCTCCCCAGCACCTCAATCCCCAACTGATGAAACTGGCGCTGTCGTCCTGCCTGGGGACGCTCGTAGCGAAACATGGCTCCGGTATACCACAGCCGCTGCACTCCGCCCTGAGCCTGGAGATTGTGTTCAATATAGGCTCGGACTGCTCCCGCCGTGCCTTCGGGTCGCAGAGTAAGGGAACGATCGCCCCGATCCTTAAAGGTATACATTTCCTTGCCAACCACATCCGTCGCCTCGCCAATGCCCCGCTCGAATAGGTCGGTTTGCTCAAAGAGGGGAGTACGAATTTCGCGGTAGGCTGCCCGTTGGAGCAGGTCACGGGCGATCGATTCCACCCGCTGCCAGTAGCGCACCTCATCGGGTAGGATATCTCGCGTTCCCCGTGTTGCCTGAATTGCGCCCATGCCTTAACGTCTCAACTTAATCGTGCCAGTTAGTCATACAAGTGAATAGCTAGATTTGCGTAGCTAGATGATTCACTCTAGTACATCCCAGGCACCATACCGATCGCCATAGTATGCCAAAATTTGCCCAACGCGTTGGCGATCGGCGATTGGCGTATCTTGAGGGATTTGAATCCACAATTCTCCCACCTGACTTTGAGCGTAGTCAAATTGTTGGGATTGCTCAGGAACTAAATTTGTCTCCACCCCAGCCAGTTGTTGGAGATGGGCAGCAACTTCTCGATAAATTGCCAAAGGCATCTGTGCCGATCGAATCCTCATACCGCATCAAATAATTATTAATGAATCAGAAATGATTTTGAATCGTTTCTAAGGGGTTTCTGTCCTATAAAAAGTTCTTCACGAGACAAAACTCTAGGACATTCCTTCACTCTGTTGCTTCATCGTAGGCAACACACAACAATTCACCTCATCCAAGCATACCTTCCCCCACTGCAACGCCCATCTCACCAGCGCCACTCGGTTTCCAGTTTTTGTTTTATCTAGAATGTTACTGATGTGGTTATCGACGGTGCGCTTACTAATTTCCAGCTTTTCGGCAATTTCTTGATTCGTCAAGCCACTGGCAACTAGCTCAATCACCTGCAACTCTCGCTCCGAGAGAGCATCTTTATCTTGAGAGTTGCTACCAGACATAATAAATCCTGTTTTGATTAAGGGCACTTATTAACTATCAGTATATAGACCAATAAGAATATGTACTTATTGTCCCTAGAATTGATTTCTACAAGGTAACTACTCAGGCTCCTAGCCTAATGGCGGGTCTGCCCTCATCCCCCAGCCCCTTCTTTCGCTCTGGGAGAAGGGGAGCCAGATTGAAGTCCCTCTCCCCCTCTGGGAGAGGGATTTAGGGTGAGGGCAGGCTGAGTAGTTACTCTACAAGTACGATAGCAACCTTTTATTCTTTACTTGTCAAGAATTACGGGTAAAACACCCTGAATTCCGAGATTTGAGACCGTAGCCTCATTGCCGAGGCACATAACAATCCGTTTTTACCGATATTTAAACAGAGCAGATAAACAGAGCAGAAATGGCGATCGAGATTGAACGAAAGTTTTTGGTGGTGGGGGATGGGTGGCGATCGTTGGTGACGGGTGTGCCCTATTCCCAGGGCTACATTAGTGGCGCAAAGGGACGCACAGTGCGGATTCGGATTGCTGGGGATCAGGGGTACTTGACGATTAAAGGAGCCTCTGAGGGAATTTCCCGTCTAGAGTTTGAGTATGCCATTCCCCTGTCCGATGCCGAGGAAATGTTAAATTGCCTGTGCGATCGTCCCTTGATCGAAAAGCATCGCTACAAAATTCCTTGGGGCAGCTTAATTTGGGAAGTTGACGAATTTCAGGGAGATAATCAGGGATTAATTATTGCTGAAATGGAATTAAGCAACCAGGAGCAGACGATCGCCCTGCCTGACTGGATTGGTGCCGAAGTCTCCCATGACTCGCGCTACTACAATTCCAATCTCGTGAAATATCCGTTTACGAAGTGGGCACATTCCAGCTAACCTTGCGGTCTGTTAGCTAAATTCAAATGAATTTTGTCCGAAAAATCTAGAAGTCATTTATGAAGTTTTACAGGGCGATCGTTATTGGGTTCGTGGTAACGTTGCCCTTGTTTGTAAGCTGGGCTACCGTAACGCCTGCAAAAGTCCCCCTCAGAGAACGTCCTGCACTGCCCTCAATCAGTCAGCCAGAGATTTTTGCGCCCCGCACTGTGCCCCCTGTCCTTCCCGCTCCTGCTATTCCAGAGCTAGAGCAGGCAATTTACGACCAGGTGAACCAGTATCGCAGCCTGAAAGGACTCTCGCCCCTCCTGATGGATACCCGCATCAGCGCCGCAGCCCGACGACACAGCCAGGCAATGGCCCAGCGCGAGATTCCCTTCGGTCATGGTGGCTTTCGCCAGCGTGTGCTGCGCTTGAATCAAATCATTGCGGCTCGGAGAGTGTCTGAAAACGTAGCCTATATTTTCACTCACCGGGAGACTGCCACGCGAGTTGTGCAAGGTTGGATCAAAAGTCCACAGCATCGTCCCAGTTTGGAGGGAGAGTTTAGATTTACTGGGGTTGGCGTGGCTCAGGGCGATCGGGGCGCATTTTATTTCACCCAAATCTACATTCGTCCCCGGTAATCCTGCTGTCGCGTCAACCCGACTAAATTTCAAAATTGAACCCTTTTTCCTTTAATTGTTGATATTTTTGCTCATCGAACCGATGCAGTCTAGCTGCCCGATGGGCTACATTGGTTTCCATTTCGTCCAAGGGTAGCAAAAGATCCATTGCCAGAAATTTTTTCCTGAAGTTGCGCTTATCCAACGGTTTACCCAGAATGACTTCGTAAAGTTGCTGGAGTTGCGAGAGGGTAAACTTTTCCGGCAATAGCTCAAAGCCGATCGGCTCATAACGGACTTTTCCCTTGAGCCGCGTCAGGGCAGTTGCGACGATTTTGCTATGGTCAAAGGCAAGAGGGGGCACTTCGGTGACGGAAAACCACGCCGCTTCACTGGCATCAGTCGTCGCCTGGATGCGCTGCTCACTTAGAGGAATGAGGGCGTAGTAGGCAACCGTCACTACGCGATCGGGCACAGGGGGCACACCCAAGGTTCGGGGATCGCGTCCCACATCGCCAAAGGTATAAAGCTGTTCTAGAAAAATCTTTTTGATCCCGGTTTCTTCCTGCAACTCTCGCAAGGCAGCGGCTTCAAGGGATTCCTCAATACGGACAAACCCACCAGGAAGCGCCCATTTACCCTCGAACGGCGGTAAGCTGCGGCGAATCAGCATCATCTTCAGGTCTCGCTGAGCTAAGTCAAAGCCAAAGATGACACAATCGACGGTTAGTCCGGGGCGGGGATGCTCATAGGTATAGGGCATGGAGCGCGTCCGTAGGCTGGGGCTTGAGTTTGGCTACCTGGGGTGGAGGGGTGGAGGGTGGAGGGGTGGCAGTGGTAAGTGGGTAGCACTCAAAACTCAAAACTCAAAACTATCCCCCTAATTGGTCAGAAGCTTCTGCCAAGCTGCACTAATGTTCTGTCAAGAAAATTCTGAGGGGTCGAAGACCCTCAAAATTTAACTCCAACTAACCTCCCAGCTTTCAGCTACCCGTCAATTAATGATTGACAGACCACTAGTTCATTCAAATCTTAAGGGTTGCTAGCGGTATCCCAACAGGTTTCCGAGTTTGACTCTCAGGGTCATGTAAATGGGAAATTGATGATGTTCTGCAATGAGCCACACTGCGATCGTCAGATGGGAAAAAAACGTCAATCCCGTGAGCAGGAGGGGGATACTCCAGTCCCTACGTTCTAGTGGCGGAAACATATAGGCGGGGAGACCGATGAGGATGGGTGGCACGATCGTCATTACTGCACCACCAACCCAAACTAGTCCAGTCAGGTCAGCGCTGCGTTGGTAAGCCGATCGCCAGGACTGCCCCGTCCAGCGCCACACCAGTGCTTGGGAACTGTCTACCACTTGTACAGACTGCTCCGTCAGATTAGCAGTAAAAATATGGTGGCAAAAATTGCAGGCAAAGGCATCCATCAGTGTGAGGGCAGCAATTTCTCCATGACGGCATACGGGGCAGGTATAAATGCCCTGATAGCTCAGGCTACGGCTTTCAACCAGGCGGTCTGGTTTTGGCATGGCTCCGTAAATCTCTTAGGAAGAATAGGAAGGCAAACTACTGAGAAGACAAACCTTTGTTAGGCAAGCTTAGGCTACAGGCCCACCCGCACCGCCCACCGACTTGATCACCTCAACTCCATTCTGCTCTAAAATCACCAATGGTTCTTGGTTGGGCTTCAGTTCAATGCGCTTGACGAGTACCTTGCCATTTCCCAAATAATCTCCCGCGCTCACGTAGCGGCTGGTTGGTTCTGTAGGCACTTTGACGATCGCAGTCAGCTTACCCCGAACCTGCATCACCCCACTAATCTCAATCCCACTTGCCAAACTGGTTAAAGAAGGCTTGGGAGAGGCGGGCAGATTGATCACTGGCAAGGAGGAGAGAGTGCCAGGGGGAGGGAGCATGAGCGGAGGATTGGGCACAAAAGGCGGCGGAGTTAGGGGAATGGTTGAGACGGGTTGAACGCTTTGGCTGGTAGCCACGACGATCGGAGAGGTGGCAATGCTAGCAAACGGATCATTCCGTCCCTTGAGAATTTCTACAACGCGCTCCTCCTGATTTGTGGGAGGAATCAACCCTGGTACTGGCACAGCCTTGGCAGTATTGCTTACTGAAAGGACAGGGCTGTTGAGCGCTTGCTGAGAGGTTGAGTTGGCAGCATTCTGCCCTGGTTGCCCTGAAGTGGGGGCGGAATTACGGGCAACATCGCTACGATTTTCTGTGACACAACCACTCAGTAGAATCACCGCAGCTAAACAACCTAACCATCCTATTCGCTTCATTGCCTCTCTCCCCACTGCTTCTATTTCGATAAAAATTACAATCGACTCAAAAATCCCTAGCTTAACTTGGGCATTGTTTCCCCTAGGATAGCCCCGATTTTAGTAAGTGGAACTTTTGCTGAAAAAAATAGTGCTGCATAGACGACATCACAATATATAAGTAAGGACAAAATATAAGTAGGGACAAAGTATTTAGCAAAATACTTTGAAACTCAATCAAAGCTACATGCCGAATGCTTTGTCCCTACTGACAGATTATTTAGTGTTATTGAGCTAACAGTATTCAGCCCCTATTTACCTGCCGTTCCTAACTATTCCTGTTCCTGAGGCTGTATTCGCTGCAAGAGTCGTAACAATGATCAGGATTGTACAAGTGGCAGCGATCGGTGATAGTTCGCATCAACTCCCAGGAAAAGCGGCATTCATAAAGGTAAGAACCCCAGTTTTGCTTCAGACTTTCGTGAGCTAGGCGGAGGTTGTAGGACGGAATCGCCGTAGAAATATGGTGGGGAATGTGAACATTAATATGGTGGCAGAGAAACTCCACAGCCAAGGGATAATCGCAGTGAACCGTGCCTGAAAGCTGGGCTGTGGCTTCATCCCAAGTGCTGGCGGGTTGAAAGGGAACATCAGGAGCCGTGTGATGCACCAGAGTAAACGTACTCATCCAAAAATGATAAGCCATCCAAGGTAAGAGCCAGAACTTAACCAATCCCCATGGGCCGGTTGTCACCAAAAGCAGGGGCAAGACAACTGCGGCAAATACAGAGACAGCGATGACTGACTGCTTGACTTCCGATCGCTGCTTGCCCTCAAACCGATTCCAGTCAAAGTGCATGACCGCCCAATGAAGCACCGAGGCGATCCACCAAAAGCGTCCCCGGAACATCTGATATCCCCAGCGTCCCAGTTGACCTAAGCTGTCATAAAACTCTGGTCTGAAGGGCTGCCAAGCATTGTCCACATCCATTTTGTTGGTGTGCGCGTGGTGGCAATTGTGTAAAATCCGCCAACTGTGAAAGGGATAAATCAGGGGCAACAGCATGGTCTGTCCGAGCAAATCATTGACCCAGCGTCGTTTCGCAAAGGAGCGATGGCCGCAATCGTGGGCGATGACAAAAAAGCCCGTGAGAGATGTTCCTGTAAAAATCCATAGGAAAGGAAGCAAGAACCAGGGGGCAAGGGCGAGGCCAACGTAACCCAAACCAACTAGCAAAATATTAAGAACGACTGTACTCCAAGCTTTTCTCGTATCTTTCTGAAAACACTCACGGGGTAGGGTTTTTAAGATGTCCTTGAGGCGCAGGTTTGTACGTTCAACGGGCAGATCAATGGATCGGTCTGGAGCTTGAAATAGAGCGGAGGATGAGGTCATGAATTAATCCGTATGCTTCAGATATTGATTATAAAGGGGGATGGGAAAGCAAAGGAAAGCCTCTTTGCTGAATTAGCTCAAAAACTAGGTTAAAGCAGGTTCGATCGCTGGGGTCGAGTCTAAAGAATTTAGCCAAATTGGGGGTGGGGATGTCAGAATAGCGCAGCTAGGAGTAACCTAGATTTACGGCTCATTGATTTGTAGCCATTTAGTTTGACCACCTACTCACATTGAGAGCGTTATGACACAAGGTAAGGGATTTGGCTTCGGTTTAGGCAAAATGAAGGAGCTAACCGAAGCGTTCAAGAAAGCTCAGCAAGTTCAAGAAGGCGCAAAAAAGCTGCAAGAAGAACTAGAGCAAATGGAAATTGAGGGCCAGGCAGGTGGCGGCTTAGTCAAAGTAACGCTAAGTGGCAACCAGGAACCCCTGCGAGTAGAAATTTCTCCTGATGTGCTACAAGAGGGGGCAGAAGTCATTTCTGACTTAGTGACGACAGCGATGAAGGATGCCTACTACAAGTCCACAACGATGATGCGCGAGCGCATGGAAGAATTGACGGGTGGGTTGAATTTGCCAGGGCTAGAGTAGGTCTCTATCTAAATAACTGAGTTGAGGATGCTCTGTGGCAGCTTTCCTGATGGGAGGCTGTTTTTCTGTTGCGGGTACTTTGTTGAGAACGTGTGAAGTGATGACGTGTAAACTGCTGTTTGTTTGCTTGGGCAATATTTGTCGATCGCCGTCGGCTGAAGCGATTATGAATTCCCTCATTGAGCAGAAGGGCTTGACTCAGCAAATTAGTTGCGATTCTGCGGGAACAGGAGCCTATCATGTTGGCAGCCCACCCGATCGCAGAATGACGGCAGCCGCCAAGGTGCAGGGGATTGACTTGGGTGGAAAGGCGCGACAATTTAACTCGACTGATTTTGAGCAATTTGACCTAATTCTCGCAATGGATCAGGAAAATTACCGCAATATTTTGCTGCCGGATGCTGCCAAAGCCTATCGACACAAGGTTTTCTTGATGTGTGATTTTTGTACGCGCCATCCCGATCGCGAGGTGCCTGATCCCTACTATGGAGGTGCAGAGGGCTTCAATTATGTGATTGATTTGCTTAAGGATGCCTGTGAAGGACTGCTGGATAAAATTGTTGGCGATCGGGTTTTGGTTGGCGATTAAAGGGACTCGCTAGCTCCCAGAACGGGAGAAGGGGAGCCGGATTGAAGTCCCTCTCCCCTCTTAGGAGAGGGATTTAGGGTGAGGGTCTATACTGACTGTACAACAGGGTTTTCAGCACCTCCACAAAAACTGTCCGAAGTATTGCTAAATAGGATCACTGTATTAATTAGACCAAATGATGATCCATCGCAAACCGCACCAGTTCGGCCCGGTTGCTGGTGTCGGTTTTGCGGAGTAGGCTGCTGACATGTTTTTCAACGGTGCGGGGGCTGAGGTGGAGCCAGTCGCCAATCTGGGCATTGGATAAGCCCTCCGCTAATCGCTGCAAAACTTCTTGCTCCCGTTCTGTCAAACTCAAGGTGAAGGGTGCCAGGGCAACGGGATGGGGCTGGGGTGGGGCTGAAGTCTCAGCGAGTTGTGCCCGCAATTGCCATTCAGTCTGAAGCATTTGAGTTTGGATAATTTGCGATCGTTCCAACAAGCTCCGCACCACCACCCCTAATTCCTCCAATTCAAAAGGCTTGGGCAAATATAGGTCGGCTCCAGACTGGTAGCCCCGAATCCGGTCTTGGGTTTGAGTGCGTGCCGTTAAAAAAATCACAGGCAGCAGACGGAAGGCGGGTTTCTGGCGCACTTTTTGCACCAATTCATAGCCGTCCATCTGGGGCATGTTGATGTCGGTGATCATCAGGTGGGGTTGATAGGCTTCGACGATCGCCAACGCCTCTTGACCATTCTCAGCCGCTACAACCAGGTAGCCCGCCATTTCCAAGTAATCGCCGATCGACAACCGGGTTCCCAGATCATCGTCAGCTACGAGAATCGTCAAAGGCATGGGGCACATTCACAACGTATGCCTGAATCATAAACCCCAAGCCCCAATTCTATCTACGGAGTTCAGAGTGTGGAATGTGGGATGAATTTTACACCAAGCTGTACCTACGGACTCCCAAATCCACCTAATCCTGACTGACTAAAACTCCCTGCGCCCTGGCTAGCCCTGACTGCGGACTGAGAGAAGACGCGAAAGGCTTTGCGGATTTCGGCTTCGCTGTTGCCGGGTGTCAGAATCCACTCGTCGCGGATGCCCATATCTTGAAAGACGCGCCGAAAGTCGGTTTGTCCGTCGTCGATTCCCATGCCAGCGATGATGTGGTTTTCTGCCATGAGCATGTCATGGACGATCGCCGCGACTGTGTTAGCCGTCGATCGCTGGGAGTGGGCATCTGCTCCATCGGTAATCAGCAAGGTCACTGTTCGCACCGGCACTCCGTTGTCAGCAAACTCCTGAGACTTGGCCAACACGGTTCCTAGCAACACGATGGTTTGATCATAGAGCGGTGTGCCCTGGTCAGGCTGATAGTTCTGGGTATTCATCCGCACAGTCTGGGCCAGGGGACAATAGGGAAACAGGACATACCCATTCAAATAACGGGTATGAACCAACATGTTGCTTTGTTGTTGGGAAGTCATCAGAGCATCCAGGACGGAATTGTGTCCACCCCTCACAGCTTGGGCGTTGCTGCCGTATTGGATGGAGCCGGAGTCGTCGGGCATCATGGTCACAAGGACGACTTCGCTCGCCATTACGTCATCAACATTTACTCCCAACCCTGCCTGGATTTGGGCCCCGATGTCAATGATATTCAGAGCTTGGAGCGATTGACTGGAGAGTAGCCCTTCGGCATGGGCGGTTTGAAATAGGTGATTCAGGTCGGGTGGGTTTTGACTCATGGAACGTTCCTTCTATCTGTTAGGTATATACGATTTCGATTACTAGGACTCAACTTTTAGATCAGTCCAGGTATCGATCGCCTCTGTGGACTTGACGATATGCATCCCAGCGGCGGCAAAGCGATCGAAGGCAGCATTGGCTTGCTCTGTGAAATCCACCACTCCTGGCACGACGACAGGCGAGGTGCAATCTTCCAATAAGTAGACCTTCTTGGCAAGCTGTGGATTTTTGGCCAGAATCTCCGTCAATAGATCATCGATCGTCCAGGCAACACAATGGCTTTTTGCCTGACCCGCAATAATGACGGCATCAAATTCCAGGAGTTTTTGGATGAAGCGCGTATTCTTCTGGGCGATCGGTCTGCCGTCTGCTCCTGCCAAGACTTCTGGCTTCAATACTGAGTAGTTCTCGGTTAAAGGATTGCCGCCCTTAATCTCAAAGGATGTTTGGCTATTCCGGGCGATGCAGTGGAAAAATAGGGCTTCTTCCACCGCTGATACCAACGCATGGCCAATCCCTCCCAGCATGGAGTGAAAGGGCCATACGGTTAGCGGATACTTGCCTTCATCACTGAGGGTTTGGACATAATGCAGGGCATGATTTTGTAGCGCCATGTAATTGCCATGACCCAGACTGTAAGACATCGCAGGATTGACTTTCCAAATGCCCTTTTTCACATCATCAGCCGTGATCAGGGTGGCGGCAGGAATCGGATGTTCCCCAGCATCGTTCACCCAAAAGATGGGATGGAAGATTTGCATGGCGGTGTGAGTGTCCATGGTGGGAGCAATTTCGGTCAATATCCCCAAGTTGCGATAAATGAATGTGGAGAGGCGAAGGTTATCTTCCACGGCCCCCTTGCCAGAGCGCCCACCGACAAATAGCTCAAAACCGGGAATGCAAAAGGTATTTTGGACATCGATCGCCATCAGGCAAATGCGGGTCTTGTCTTTGGCAGCGGGTCGTAAGTTATGTTGTTTTGCCCACGCTTCAGCATCACTAGCCCGCTCCTGGTATGGAACGCGCCAGACTTCACCGACTTTCTGGGCATCGAAGTAGGAGGGAATGGGGAGTTGGATTTGAGTTGCCATGGTGGAGGTGCGATCGAGTTATGGTTGATTTCACTATAATCATCTTAGTGTTTATACAACACTGTGTCAAGGTACAGGAAAAATTACTACTTAGGATCAGGAATTAAATAACTTACAGAAGTTAGAGACTGGGAAAGGGCGAAGCATTCGGGCGAAAACCTTTGAAACTCAATCATGTCCTTTTACCGTAGCTTGCTTCCAGAAGGGTATGCTTCGTCCTTACCGCAGGACTGTTACATGTTATTTAATCCACGATCCTTAGGATATGGGTTGATATTGCACTCCTATGTGAGAGGAAAGCTGGAAATAAACCTTGCTAACGAAGATATGAATTAACGAAGATATGGTTGTGCCGCGATCGTAATATAATACGGGTTCATAGATGCTATGGCTGCATTAATGTAGCAGCACGGACTGTCGCTGCTCCCAATTCAGCATCAACTAAGTTATCTAGCTCTGCCTGCTGTTCTGGTGGCAATTCCTGCCCCTGATCCCGTGCTAACCGCCATAAACTCATCAACTCTGATAAACGCTCTTGTTGATCAGCACTGAAAAATGGATCAGGGTGAAAGCTTTGGATCACTAATAATGCACTGAATTCTGTCTCACCCAACGGGCAGTAAGCCGATCTAACGCCTGTCTCGCAGTTTTGCCGACCGAGCGCTTATCCCCTGCGATCGCATGATAGGATTCTTCACCGCTAGCACTTAAAATGGGCAAGATTGCTACTGTAGTCATACTTTTAGCTTGAAGTCTTCGTCTCAAACTATAGTTGTAGGATGGGCAGAAGGCGGCAGTTAATATGTCATGGTGGATGTGGCGGGCTTCTTCCATCATCGATCGTTAAGACTTTGAAGCCAAATGACTCCACAAGCGCCTGCATACAACCCGTACCGCCATAGGGATAAGCAAAAGAGTAAAAACTAAAAACTGAGATACGCTATATCTTGTCCTACCATTTCACATGATAGCAAAGTATACCCACCGTTCTTGAACGCATCTATCATTGATCCAAAATCCCATCCGCGTTGTAGTGATGGGTCTGTAAAGCGAGCCGCAATTGCGTAGCGAACCATCTTTCAGCCCACATAACATCTTCTTCAGGTGTTGACCAGATGAAATACTCGCGCGCTTCTTCGTCAAGCAAAGCCAAGTATTCTTTATAATCTTGGATATTTTCTTCATCTTTATCACTTTTGAGTTTGTTGGAGACCTTTTGTAAATCTTTAAGTCTCTTGGTATTTTTGATGACAAACTCAATATATTCACTCATTTCTTCATCCCTATTTCCATGCGCTGCGATCGAACGTCTATTAGGGGAGCATCTCACTTTTGCAACCCTTATCGTTCGACGTGAGCGCTCAGCCGAACAGTGAGGGTAAGCTGAGTAGTTACAAACAAACTACATAGGACTCGCAGTCAGAATTCAGAGTCACACAATTTCACGTTAATAATTGGCTCAAGCTCCTTATTTCACAAGTCTTTGCTTCAGTCCTATTAAATGATTGTCCGATCGGCGATCACAGCATTTTTGAGAATGACAATGATGCCGCTGCGAATGTAGAATCCCTGGCTTTCGCGTTCAGCTTCTTGCACACCATCTTTGTTGATGATTTGCACATCGCAACCAATGCGGACATTTTTATCCACGATCGCCCGCCGAATGGTGGTATTGGCACCGATACCGAGGGGAATACGGATGGGTTCACAATCTGCTTGGCGCTCGGCAAAGGGTTGATAGAAATCTGCGCCTAGGATGAGGGAGTCTTCGATCGTACAACCCGACTCAATGCGCGATCGGACTCCCACCACTGAATGTTTAATAGAGCAATTTTTCAGAATGCAGCCTTCCCCGATAATTGATTCCGTGATATGGCAATCTAGAAGCTTGCTGGGAGGCAGATTGCGTTGGCGAGTGTAGATCGGCGCTTCTTCATCATAAAAGCTGAAGGGCGGCTGGGGTTGCTGAGTCAGAGCAAGATTCGCTTCGTAGAAAGCCTCGATCGTCCCGATGTCTTCCCAGTAGCCCCCAAATAGGTAGGCCTGAAGGTTGTAGTCCTTGGCGGACTGGGGAATGATTTCTTTGCCAAAGTCGGTGCGCTCTGGCGAGTCCTTCAGCAACTTAATAAGTGCATCACGTTTGAAGACATAGATACCCATCGAGGCAATGTAGGGGCTGAGCTTTGCCTGTTCAGCAGTTAGCCCCAGAACTGTTGTGTCTACCTGCATTTCCTTCAATGCGTCGCCTTTGGGCTTTTCGCTAAAATCCACCACGCGCCCAGAGCCGTCAATTTTCATTAAGCCAAAATCAGAAGCCCGCCGTTCGTCGATCGGCACCACAGAAAGCGTAATATCCGCCTGGGTTTCCTGGTGCCGCTGCACAAACAGGCGATAATCCATGCGATAGAGATGGTCGCCGGATAAAATTAGGTAATCGTCAACGTCCCAATCCTGAAGGAGCCAGACATATTGGCGTACAGCATCGGCGGTGCCCTGGAACCAGTTGGGATTCTCTGGGGTTTGCTGGGCCGCTAAAACTTCGACAAAGCCATCACTAAAGCCAGAGAAGTTATAAGTCCGGGCAATGTGACGATTGAGCGACGCTGAGTTGAACTGAGTCAAGATGTAGATCTTGAGAATTTCCGAGTTGATGCAATTACTGACTGGGATGTCGATTAGGCGATACTTACCTGCCAAGGGAACAGCGGGTTTAGCACGTTGCTTGGTGAGGGGATAAAGCCGGGTGCCTGCCCCTCCTCCTAAAATGATGGCTAATACTCTTCTTGTCACGGAAAACCTCTTCTCTGCCAGTCAACTCCAGTTTGAGACTGTGTGGATCAGTTTGCAAGAGGTAAAAGGAAGAAGTCACAATAAAACATCTCCTCTCCTTAAGAAGTATTTGGGATTAGCGCGATCGAATTTCTTGTAAGGGCAGGGCTAAGGATAGGAATGGTAACAGACAGAAAATATTTATAGCCCCGCCCCTGCATCTTGGGTAGCAACGTGCAGAAAATATTTATAGGGAGCATCTCACTTTTGCAACCCTCACCCTAAATCCCTCTCCCAGGGCTTGTCATTACCAACATTTTTGAGAAATCGAAGGTTTCTCAAAAATGTGAATTCTAAACCTCTCAGAAGTCCCAAATTGTCGCCCGAACCGCCCCCCTGCCCCCCAATTCTGGGGGACTTCGATCTCAGAACCCCCCAGAATTGGGGGATTTAGGGGGCAAGTGCAAGGTCTAGAGCATTCGCCAGAAACTCTCTAAGCTTTTTAAGAGATGTTGGTAATGACAAGCTCCCAGGGTGGGGAGAGGGACTTGGATCTTGCTCCCCTTCTCCCCTCTTGGGAGAAGGGGCTGGGGGGATGAGGGGGTTTTGGTTGGCGTATCCTCTACAAAGCTGAGATGCTCCCGTATTTATAGCCCCACCCTTACCCGATACTGGTTTAACCGAGTTGAGCATAGTGCTGCACAGCCAGCACCACAGTATCCGTCCAATGGGACACTAGGTCAGCGCTAACTGCTTCCACCATGACTCGAATCACGGGTTCCGTGCCTGACGCTCTGACTAAAATGCGTCCTTGGTCGCCCATGTCTGCCTCAGCTTGGGCGATCGTTTGCTGTAACGATTCACAGTGGTGCCAGTTCATGCGAGTGATGCGGTCTTCCACCCGCACATTTTTTAGCAATTGGGGATAGGTCTGAAAACTTTGATCCACCAAGGTGGCTAGGGATTGCCCCGATCGCTGAACCAGTGCCGCCAGATGCAGCGCCGTCAGTAGCCCGTCGCCACTCACGCCATAGTGCCGACAGAGGACGTGTCCTGACTGTTCACCCCCCAACATCGCCCCAGTTTGGAGCATTTCAGCATGGACGTATTGGTCTCCCACGGCTGTGCGGAGTAGTTTGCCGCCTTGCTGTTCCCAGGCGCGCTCGAATCCCAGATTGGCCATCACGGTTGAGACGATCGTGTTTCCAGGGAGTTGCTCGGCTTGCCGGAGAGATTGTCCCCATAGGTATAAAATATAGTCGCCATCCACAGCGCGACCATTGCCATCCACAGCTAGCACCCGATCGGCATCGCCATCAAAGGCAAATCCCAAATCGGCGGCGTGGGCCTCTACGGCTTGCTGGAGAGCGCCAAGGTGGGTAGAGCCGCAATGAACATTGATCCGATCGCCATCAGGGGCATCATGTAGATAGACCACCTCCGCTCCCAAGGATTGAAAGGCTGAGGCAGCAACTCGCGTCGCGGCTCCCCAGGCCAAATCCAGCACAATCCGCATCCCTGTTAGGCTCACCTTTGCTAGAGGGGCTTGCAGCGATCGTAAATAGTCCTCAATTAATTCTGGACGAGGATAGTGCCGTCCCCATTTGGTTCCGCAGGACTGAGTTCCCAAAATCTGACCGGCTCCATTTCCCCTTAGTCCCGCCTCAATTTGCGCTTGCAGGGTGGGGGACAACTTCGACCCATCCGCCCCAAAAAACTTGATGCCATTGTCCCATGGGGGATTGTGACTGGCGGAAATCATCACCCCGCCCACAGCTCCTGAAATACTCGCCAGGTAAGCCACCACGGGTGTAGGACACATCCCCACATACCACACCTCCAGCCCCGCAGCCGTTAGCCCCGCAGACAGGGCCATCGCCAGCATATCGCTGGAATTGCGGCAATCCTGTCCCAAAATCACCACACCGGGAACGTCTGGGTTGGGCTGCAAAACCTGCCCTGCCCAGAACCCCACCTGCAACGCCAAGGGGGCCGTTAGCAAATCACCGACCCGTCCTCGAATGCCGTCTGTGCCAAATAAAGGGGTGTTTGGCAAGTCGATCGCATTCCCAAATAATAATGACTGGGGTTGAGCCGCAGGGGATACGTTTGTCTCAGCAAAGAGGCGGGGACTCACTCCATTAAATGAATTAGAGGCGATCGGCTGACTGCCATGATCAGAACTCGATAACCGCATTGGCGATGTAACCATACTCTTACACTCCACACAATTCCTACACTCCACACAATCCACCTTGGAGGATAGCATTTCCGCCAAATTATCTTTTAAACCCCAGCGGATACGAGCAGCGGTTCCATCTCTTGCCAAGTTAATCCTTGCTGTAAATAGTGTGGTGCTTGGGGATTGTAGGGGCTGGCAACGCGATCGATCGTCAGAATCACAGCAGTTTCCGGCAACACAGGCACATCGGGGTCAGCAGCAGTGGGACGCATCAGAGAACTGGAAAAGCCCTTAAAAATGGCAATTTGGTCTGGTTCTCCCTCAATCTCTACTGTGACAATTAATACTTCTTGCGGATGCTTGATGGTGTATTGCTCCAATCGCTGTCCAGCAGACTGACTCATAGGTTCAAAATTACTTGTTGATGTGAGTGAAGACAGTTGCGATCGAAGCGCAGTTCAATTTGAGAACAACCCCAATCTGCCCTCAAAGAATATCTGAGAAGGTGCAAGATTTGAGGCTATCACGGTTTACTGCTTGTAAATACACCACTCTCTCCAGGATATTTGGGCCTATTTGTCTACAGCAATAGCTCATTTATTTTGTAACTTTATTTACTGTTATTCACCGTGATAGAGGTTACTACGATTCGTCCAATGTTCTCTAGACAACATGGGTGACTCCATCAATACCTATACAATCGTCAGTGATCATTACCAGTTCATCGTTTTGTCATGTCCTACGCAACATAAGGGGTTGGTTTAACAATAGTAATGATAAGCGTTAAATTCTCGAAGAGAAATAGTCTTCACCGCTGGATAGGTCTAGGACTACTAATGCTTTTGAGTGGTTTGTGGATGCTAATTACTCCTTTTATAGGCGTAGCAAGTGCAACTTTTACCCCAGCCCAATCTGCTTTGACTGATATTAGGCAGATTGAGTTCACCCTCACAGCCCAAGATCGCCAGAGCTTCACTGATTTGATGCAAAGTGCGGAAGCGTGGGCAGTTGATGCAATTCAGAGAACATTTGTCCAGAATCCTACTGTTCAAAATGTCTCTGTAAAGATCTTAGGTGAACGCAACGGTCAAACCTCTCCTTTGTTTTTCTCACAGGTTTCTCGCGCTGAGTGGCAGAAGCAGCCAACTATTCAATCCTGGACGCGATACTTCGATAGTGCCAGATTTCTGTTGGGCTTCTCGAAGCTTGGTTCTGCCCCTGTTGCGGCAGCTGCTGGAAGTTCCTCTGTATACCTGAGAGTGGCAGGGCAAGGACAGGAGGGAGATCCTGGTTTCCGCGATGATTAGCTGCTGAAAGTTTGCTCAAAGTTTGCTCAATGTGAGTTTGCAGTGTTCTGAAAGTTTTTAGAGGTACCTGCATCGTTCGCAATAGTCTAGTTTTTCCCTGTTCGATCGCTTTCATTCTTCAATTGTCATCCCTTGTCTACCGTCTATTTACTGATCAACTAAGAGAGGAATTTCATGTCTAGTCTTACTCGTAGACAATTGTTGATGTTTTTTGGGGCCAGCGCTGGTGCGGCTGTCCTATCTCCTGAATTAGGCGAAAAGCTGCTTGGCGGCAGCATGGCTCAGGCCCAAAGCGCCCCGCTGTCGTTCACTCCCATGTTTCTGCCCTCTCCGCTCCCTGTGTATCGGCGGCAAGTTTCTTTTCTGCCAACAGGACCCAGTCCGGCGGGAGTTCGGTCAGTTCGACCCAATCCCGTCACAACTTACACGGTGATTGATGACGTACACGTTCCCCCAGAATACGAGCGCTACGTTATTGTGGCGTGGGGCGATCGGGTTTTCCCCAATCCTGAAGATTACGTTGGCTACAACGCAGACTACACTGCCTTCGCGCCCCTCACTCCCGGAAGCACAACTGATGGCTATCTATGGGTGAACCACGAATATGTGAGCTACCCCTTTTCACCTTTGGCACCAGAAGCTCCAGCTAATGTCGCACTATTACCTAGCAGCTATGAGTCCGTCACTGGGAACCCTGCACTCCCTACGGGCGCTTCTTTTGGAGCGTTGAGCGATGCAAACAAACGAAGCCTTGCGGGTGAGTTTTTCTACAACCAGGGTGGCTCTATTGTCAGAATCACTCGACTCGCAGATGGACGGTTTACGATCGCTGTTGACAAGACTATCAATCGGCGCATCCATGGACTTTCAGGCTTGGGCATCAATTCCACTCGCACAGACGGTTACGCCTCGGTCACGTCTTGGGGCCCTGCGGGATACCAAATCGGTGGCACAACTGATTTCCTAGAAGCAACGGGCCCAGTTGTTGCTGATGTGTTTGTTGGGGTCAACGCGGATGGGTTGGGTAACAAAATCATCGGTACAGCCTACAACTGTTCTGGAGGCTACACTCCTTGGGGTACCGTTCTTACCTGTGAAGAAAACTTCCAAGGCGGCGCTGGTGCCTTCTACATGGGAGTCACTGAAGGAGTCAAGAGCAACGGAAGCCAATTCGTTGATACTGTCACAGATGCTAAGGGCTACACCAATGGCACATCTGGACAAGTGTTTGGGCTGCTGGGTGAGAAGTATGGCTGGTCAGTAGAGATTGATCCGGCTGACCCTAGCTTCCGTCCTAAGAAGCATAGTTGGTTGGGACGCTTCCGCCACGAAAACGTCGCGATGCGGGCTGAGGCGGGGAACAAGCTGATTGTTTACCAAGGAGACGATCGCCGCAGCGGTCATACCTGGAAATATGTCAGCACAGGGACGATCGCCAACCCAACCGATAAGGCGAATAGCAATCTATTTGCGGCTGGTACTCTCTACGTAGCTCGCTTTGAGCCAAACGGTACAGGTAGATGGATTCCTCTGCTCCTCTCCACCCCAACTAATCCCCTCTCTCCTTCCATCATCTCTTCGGCTGAAGCGGCTGGACGCGGTGGCACAATCAGCAACGGTGGACTGTTCCGCTTACCCCGACGGGTGGGCGTTGCCGGGCAGACGATCGATGGCGGCCCTCTATTTGTGACCACAACGGGTATAGTCATTTCTGGACAACAAACGTTAGCAGAAGCAACGGCGCTACCTCCATACCAAGGCAAGACACTAGCGAACTTTTACCCAAATCAAGGTGCGCTTCTCTGTGATGCTTACTTGGCAGCGAACCTGGCAGGGGGCACACCTGGCGCTCGTCCTGAAGACTTGGAAGTTCACCCTGTTACAAAGGAAATCTTTATTGCCTACACCGATGGCGCACCGGGTGGCGATGGCTATCCTGACTCGCGCATTTTCCAAGTTTCTAAGTATAGCTCCGCTGTGAATGACACTCAGCAATCCGGCAGCATTGTCAAAATCATTGAAGACAGCGCCAATGGCACTGGGCTGACCTTCCGCTGGCAAAAAATCAACCAGGGCGGGGAAGCTGGCTCTGTTGGCGGGTCTGGTTGGGCTAACGTAGACAACTTTGCCTTTGACCCGCTCAACAACATTTGGGGAGTCACAGACATGTCCACTGGCACCCACAATGGCTTTGCGGTTGGTGCCGCAGGGACGGTCAACCCGATTAACCACACCTCTACGGGGAATGTTTCTGGGTTCACCGGCGTGTTTGGCAACAACTGGCTCTTCTGTCTCCCGACTACCGGACCGAGTGCCGGACAAGTGTTGCCCTTCTCCTATGGTCCGGTACGTTGCGAGATGACGGGTCCTACCTTTGTTGGCAATACGCTGGTGATTGCTGTGCAGCACCCCGGTGAAGATTGCCCCATCAATGATGGGACTCCTGCTAGCAGCCTCAGCCGATCGATCGAGATGCTGGACTTGAGTGGCAACCTGTTTAACCAAACGCGCAATGTGCCCCGTGGTAGCAATTGGCCTAGCAATATTGGCTATGTTGGTACGGTTAACGGTACACTCTCCAACAGTCCTCCCCGTCCTGCGGTGATTGGGATTCGGCGTTTGACGGGCAGTCGGTTCATTTAGGATCGTGGATTAAATAAAACCTAATTTTCTGGTGACACGCTCAGCGCATCACCAGAAAATTAAAACCCTGGTTTTACCAGTGATTGAATTCATGACCCTTAGCAGAGTTCAAGTTGATTGAAAGGAGTGTGTATGGAAGTCTTTCTAGTCGGTTTTGTCTAGCAGACTAGTTGATATAGAGCGCTAACAGCCGCCCTTGGGATTGTTGGCGCTCTATTTTGTATTTATCCCACCGTTATGAACTTGTCATGAGTTCAGGGCAGGTAGATGAATGCACTGCTGGGGTAGTAGGGGCAGATCTAATCTTTCCTTTCATCCTGCTAGTTGAAGAATCAGGACAGTGTTGTAAATCGTTAATAGGTGTGAGGACATTATGCAGAAATTAACCGTAAAACTCTTGTGTGCCGGATTGGTAGTGCTGGGAATCCAGACTCTGCCGCCCTTGACTCAGACATCGATCGCTCAGGAACCCCCTGCTGCTCAGGAACCCCCTGCTACGGAAGGAACCGCTGCTGATCTAGTGCTTCCTGTGGTTTCCCCCCGCGCCGGTGTTCGCTACACCACTGACGGTCCTGGCTTTAGTTCCTTTGCCAGTTTTGAAGGCTTTATTCCCTTACTCCAAACTCCAGGAAGCAACCTGACGTTTCTCGACACACGGTTGTTGCTAGGAACATCCAATAGCGCGTTGGGTGCCAATGTCACAGTTGGGCATCGCTCATTTAACCTCACTTCAGAACAAATTGTGGGGGGGTATTTCTCCTACGATTACCGCAACACAGGTCTTACCACGTTCAACCAGATCGGCGGTGGGATTGAATACTTTAGCAATCCCTTAGACGCTCGATTCAATGCTTACATTCCCATTGGGGAAAACAAACGATCGATCGTGGGCACCAGTCTCCCCGGTACGGGAACCTTTCAACCCGGTGGTTTGCTAGCACTCGATCGCCAACTCTTTATTCAGGAGGCGCTCCCTGGCTTTGATGCTGAGGTTGGCACCTTGCTCACCTCGATCGGGGAGGGCACTCTGCGCGGCTATGTCGGCTTGTACTACTACGATGGTCAGGGTTCACCTGGGTTTGTCGGCTTCAAAACTCGCTTACTGGCCCGTCCAAATGATTCGATCACGGCCGGTCTGGCGCTACAAACGGATGCCCGGTTTGACACCCGCCTCACCTTTAGCATTGGCGTGAATTTCCCTGGCAGCAACCCTGCGGGCATCACCAGTCAAACCGAGTTGCTCTCTCGCATTGCTGAATCTGTGGAGCGGCAGAGCAACATTACGGTGGAAAGTCAGACTGAGCGTGACACGGTGATCGCGACGAGTGGCGGCACAAACCTTCGCTTTGTCGATATTCAAGGTGGCTCTCTGAATACGATCGCTGAGGCCCTGTCCGTTGCTCAAACCAACGAAACCATCTACGTCGGGGGCGACACCACGCCTAACACCAATGTCAACCTCAACGTCGCTCGGTTGAGTGGAGTGAGACTCATTGGTCTTAGCTCTGCCACCAACATCACAACTGACCAGGGAATTGTCACTAATTTGGTGCCTACGGTGCCTGGTTCGCCTCCTGCCATTACTGGCACGGTCACTTTGGGGAATAACAACACGATCGACACCTTTGTGATCAGCGCACCTGGTGCTAGGGCAATCAGCGCCACGGGAGTCAGCAACCCAGTGATTCAAAACAACACGATCACAGCGGCGCTAGGGGAAGGGATTTATCTGGAAAATGTTACGGGCACGGCGCGCATTATCAACAACTCGGTCAGCAATGTCACCCGCAGAGCCGTAGCTCCTGACCTCAACGGTGCCATCTTTTCTCGCAACAGTTCAGGCACGATCGACCTGCTCATCGATCGCAACCGCATTAACGTCGCCTCCTCTCAGGATGTAGACGGCATTGAAACAGACTTCTGCCCCGCTGGTTCGGCTCCCTTTCCCTGTAGCGCTCTGACCACTGGCACCGTGCGGATTACAAACAACACCGTTCTCAACGGGGGCGATGACGGGATAGACATAGACTTGGGCAGCAATGCACGGGTCGGCTTCACCATCACTGGGAATACCATCCAGAATTTAGTGGATAAGGGGATTTCCTTTGAAACTGTTGGAACGGCTCAAGCCCCTGAGTTGACGATCGTCAATAACCAGTTCACCAACCTCGGTGATATTGGTTCGCGGATTCGCCTGAACGATAGTTCTTCAATTACTACCCTCACCATTGCAGACAACACCATTAGAAATCCCACCCCTCCTGGTGCGCCTAGGGGAACTGATGGGATCAACATTGATGTGAGAAATACCTCGTTGATCAGCAATGCGACGATCGCCCGCAACACTATTTCTAACTTTGGCACCAATCCTGGTAGTCACCACGGGATTCAGATTGACTTGGCAAACAGCGCCCAGATTCAACAGTTGACGATCGAATCCAACCCCATCAGCACGATCGCAGGAGACGGCATCCGCATCACCAACAACAGCACCACTCGCATTTCTCCCACCATTCGTAATAATACCTTCACCACGATCGGTGGTAGAGGCATTGATGTCAATCAAGGCGGCGCAGCCGGTGCAGTCGGCAGCAACAATGCCACGATTACAGGCAATACAATTACCAATGCGAGTGTAGACGGAGTGAGGCTAACGGATGCCACGGGCACGGTTGCCATCAACAACAACACCATCACAGTCGGGAGAACAGGCTTTCCGGGAGACGACGGTATTGAAGTCACAAATACCGCTGGAACCATCAACTTAACCGTCTCTGGCAATAGAATCGCTGGCTTGGCAGCCCCAGATGCAGGAGACAATGGCGTTGAATTAAACCTGACAGGGACTGCTGCTGGCACTGTGCAAATTGCCAACAATCCCAGCATCACGAATGTTAGAGAAGGGGTTTTCCTCAATATAGATGGCACCTCGCCGACTATTACGGTTTCTGGTAACACCATTACCAACGTCGCGTTTGATGGAGTGTTTGCCACGATTAATGGGAATGCTGCTCCAACCATCACGATTACCAATAACACCATCAGTGATATTGGTTCCTTTAATGGCATCGGTGTGTTGAATAGCAGCACCTCAACGACTCCCACCACCGTTACCATTTCTAACAATCGGATTACCGGGGCAACAGCACCCACTGCCCCAACCAACCAGCAAGGTATTGCTGTCAATGGCTTTGGTGCATCTCAAACGCGATTGACGATCGACTCCAACCCCACCATCACTCGCAATGGTTTCGAGGGTATTGCCATTAATGCCTTCGATACTGCCCAAATCTCTACCACGGTGCGCTTGAACACCATGACTGCCAATGGCACAGATGGACTGACTGCTACTAACTTTAGTACGGCTCCCCTTTGTCTCCAACTGGCTAACAACACGGGCACGGGGAACCTTGGTAATGGGTACACCATCACCAATGGTGGAGGCGGCAACTTGCAATTCCAGAATACTGGGGGGAATACCGGGACGATCGTAACCAGTGGAGTAATAACGGTTGCACCTCCCTTTGTCGGTTGCACCGTTCCTTAATCAAGCTCCTTAATCAATAGGTTGTCAACCTTTGAAAGGCTGCGATCGATTAACTCGCTCATGACTGAGTAAGACTAGACTTTATAGGCACAAAGAAACCGCTGGGTTCCTTTGTGCCTTTCTATTTGGTTGAGTATTGACGATCAATGTTCGGACATTTTTGCGATAGCTAGCCCTCATCCCCCAACCCCCTCTCCCAGAACGGGAGCAGGGGAGCCGGATTGAAGTCCCTCTCCAAGAGGGGAGAGGGATTTAGGGCGAGGGTCTATCCTGGCTGTAAAACAGGATTTCCAGCACCTCCACAAAAACTGTCCGAAGTATTGACGATCGATCGACCAGTTAACACAACCTAACCGACATTGGCACTGAAATAGTCCAATAGGTAAAAGGTGAGGTGCAAAACTAACATCACTCAAACTGCATTCCATTGCTAGACTAGGGGCGTTCCAACTTTCAACCCCGGCATTCCATTCTTAATTCCTATGACTGAACCCCAAATCGATCTGTTTAACCGCCTAGGTCAATCGTTGAGCAAAGTCGTTGTCGGACAATCTGCTCTGGTGCGGCAACTCCTGATTGCACTACTGTCGGGGGGGCATGTGATTTTAGAAGGGGTGCCTGGCACAGGAAAGACCTTGCTGGTCAAAGTCTTGGCGCGGTTGATTCAGTCCGATTTCCGTCGGATTCAACTCACCCCCGACATCTTGCCCACGGACATTTTGGGCACCAATATTTTTGATTTGAATACGCGCAACTTCACCCTCAAAAAAGGGCCCGTTTTCACCCAGGTGTTGCTGGCAGATGAAATTAATCGCACCCCACCCAAAACCCAGGCTGCCCTCCTAGAGGCGATGGAAGAGCAGCAAGTGACCTTGGATGGTGAGAGTCTGCCGCTGCCGGATCTGTTTTGGGTGATCGCGACTCAGAATTCCCTGGAGTTTGAGGGTACCTATCCGCTACCGGAAGCACAGTTAGATCGCTTTTTGTTCAAATTGCTGGTGGGTTACCCGGATGTGGCCGCAGAAAAGCAGATGCTGCTGAACAGTCAGGCTGGATTTCAGGCAAAGCGATCGGACTTAAGTCGTCTGAAACCCCTGGCAACAGTGGAGCAAATTTTGCAAGCCCGTCAAGAGGCAAGGGCAGTGCGGGTGGAAGAAAATGTGCTGGACTATTTACTCGCTGTGGTGCAACGATCGCGGCAACACGTTGATTTGGCGCTGGGAGCCTCACCGCGATCGGCTGTATCTTGGTTGCAGGCTTGCAAAGCATCGGCTTGGTTATCAGGACGGGATTACGTCACCCCCGACGACGTAAAAGTTGTCGCTCCTCCCCTGCTGCGCCACCGCCTCATCCTCAAACCCGAAGCCCAACTCGATGGCTTGCTCATTGATACCGTAATTGCCTCGCTCTTGGCGCAAGTTCCAGTGCCGAGGTAGGAGTGGAGGAGTAGGAGGGTAGGGGGGTGGGGGAGTAGGAGGGTAGGGGAGTGGGGGAGTAGGAGGGTAGG
>Ga0163144_10004506_pt1 | contig 31334 bp, 27 predicted proteins | sample OliLak19BULKMAT1_FD_123175 | JGI IMG/M metagenome (GOLD analysis project Ga0163144, IMG submission 123175) | Freshwater microbial mat bacterial communities from Lake Vanda, McMurdo Dry Valleys, Antarctica - Oligotrophic Lake LV.19.BULKMAT1 | ecosystem: Environmental > Aquatic > Freshwater >... | reverse complement strand
GTTTGCCGCCATGTCGGAACGCCAACAGGCCTTGGCCGCGAAGATCCTCGAAGACCCCGCGGTCACGAGCCTCTCCTCGTTCATCGGCGTCGATGGCACGAACGCGACGCTCAACAGCGGACGCATGCTGATCAACTTGAAGCGGCACGGAGAGCGGAAGGACACGGCGCTCGAAATCATCGACCGTCTCCGTCGGGAAACCCAATCGGTCCCGGGCATTACACTTTATATGCAACCGGTGCAGGAGCTCACGATTGAAGATCGCGTGAGTCGCACCCAGTTCCAATTCGCGCTTACCAGTCCCGACGAGAAACTGCTGCACAAATGGGTGCCGGAACTCGTCGACCGCCTCCGGGATCTGCCTCAGTTGGCGGACGTGGCAAGCGATCTCCAGAATGAGGGCTTGCAGGCGTTTCTCGAAATCGATCGCGACGCCGCCAGCCGGCTCGGCATTACGGTGGCAGACATCGACGAGGCCCTCTACAGTGCATTTGGCCAGCGGCAGATTTCGACCTTGTTCACTCAGACCAGTCAGTACCGGGTCGTGCTTGAAGTCGACCCGCGGTTGGCGGTTGGTCCGCAGGCTCTGACCGGAATTTATGTCAACTCACGGACGGGACAGCCGGTGCCTTTGTCGAGCGTTGCGCAGATGAGTCAGCGGACGGCGACGCTTTTGATCAATAACGTCGGGCAGTTCCCTGCCGTGACCGTGTCGTTTAACTTGGAACCGGGATCGTCGCTTGGAGACGCGGTGACTGCGATTGAAAGAGCGGCACTTGAACTGAAGGTGCCGCCAGCAATCGAAATGCGGTTTCAGGGTGCCGCGCATGCGTTTCGTTCGTCGCTCTCAAGCACCTTGCTGTTGGTCCTGGCTGCGGTGATCACGATGTACATCGTGCTCGGCGTGCTCTACGAGAGCACGATTCATCCGATCACGATTCTATCGACACTCCCGTCGGCGACGGTCGGGGCGTTGCTCGCGTTATGGATAACGGGTCGGCCGTTGGACATGATTGCGATCATCGGAATCATTCTGCTGATCGGACTCGTGAAGAAGAACGGCATCTTGATGATCGACTTCGCGCTCGAAGCGGAGCGGCGTCAGGGGATGGCGCCGCGCGATGCGATTTATCAGGCGGCGTTGCTGCGCTTCCGGCCGATCTTGATGACCACGCTGGCGGCGCTCTTCGGTGCGTTGCCCCTGATGTTATCAACCGGATCGGGAGCTGAGTTGCGGCAACCGCTGGGCCTTGTAATGGTGGGAGGATTGTTGGTGAGCCAAGTACTCACGCTCTTCACGACGCCGGTGGTATATCTCTTTTTCGATCGCATCTCCCGCCGCGTACGAACCGACCGGATACGGCCGGCCACCGTCCCGGTGGTGGGTGGGAAAACGGCGGAAGCGCTTACGCGATGAACCTATCGCGTCCCTTTGTGCGGCGCCCGGTCGCGAGCAGCCTCATCGCGGTGGCGATCGTGCTCGTCGGGGCGCTCGCGTATGGGCTGTTGCCGGTGGCGCCGCTGCCTCAGGTGGATTTCCCGACGATCCGGGTCAGTGCGTCGCTGCCGGGAGCGAGTCCTGAAATCATGGCATCGAGTGTGGTGACTCCGCTCGAGCGCGCGCTGGGAAGCATTGCGGGCGTAACCGGGATCTCGTCGGACAGCCGGCAGGGCGCGGGTAGCATCATCTTGGAGTTTGCGCTCGACCGCGACATCGATGCCGCGGCGCGCGACGTGCAGGCGGCGATCAACGCGTCGCGCGGACAACTGCCGGCGGGCATGCCGGGGAATCCGACCTTCCGGAAAGTGAATCCCTCGCAGGCTCCGATCATGGCGCTCGCGTTGAGTTCGCCGAATTTGTCGCCGGGCGCACTCTACGATATTGGTTCAACCATCCTCGCGCAGAAACTCTCCCAAGTTCCCGGTGTTGGCGAAGTGTCGGTCGGCGGCAGTTCGCTTCCAGCGGTGCGGATCCAGTTGAACCCGCACGCGCTGGCACATTACGGAATCGCATTGGATGAAGTACGCCGGGCGGTGTCGGCGACGAACTCGCTTCGTCCGCGCGGAATCATCGAACAGGATGAGCGGCAATGGCAGGTGCAGATCAGTGATCAGTTGCGGAAAGCCGACGAGTACCAATCGCTGGTGATTCGCTATCGTGACGATGCGCCGGTGCGACTGGGTGATGTGGCGACGGTGACCGACTCGGTGGAGGATCGTTACAGCAGTGGGTTTCACAATGATCGTCCGGCCGTGCTCTTGATGGTGAGCCGCCAACCGGGGGCCAACATCATCGCAACCATCGATGCGATCAACGAGCAGCTGCCCGGCTTGCGGGCATTGATGCCGGCGGATGCGGATCTAGCGGTGGTGATGGATCGTTCACCGGGAATTAGAGCGACCCTAATGGAGTCGCAGATCACTTTGGTGCTGTCGTGTGGATTGGTGATGTTGGTGGTCTTTCTTTTTCTCGGCAGTGCGCGTGCGGCCTTGATCCCAAGCCTGGCGATTCCGGTGTCGCTGATCGGCACCTTCGGGATCATGTACCTATATGGTTTTTCGCTGAACAATCTGTCGCTGATGGCGCTGATTGTGGCGGCAGGGTTGGTGGTCGATGATGCCATTGTTGTATTGGAAAACATCTCACGGCACATCGAGCGTGGCCTGTCGCCGTATCGGGCGGCGATGCGCGGATCGAGCGAAGTGGGCTTCACGCTGCTCGCGATGAACCTCTCGCTCGTCGCGGTGTTCGTTTCGATTCTCTTCATGGGTGGATTGGTGGAACGTCTGTTCCGCGAGTTTTCGATCACGCTCGCCGCTGCGATCATGGTGTCGCTGCTGGTCTCGCTCACGTTGACCCCGAGTCTGTGTGCACGGCTGCTCGTGCGAAGAGAAGAGCGACCCGCAGGCTGGCTGCGTCAGGGATCGGAACGGGTATTCGAAAGCGTGAAGGCGTTCTATGCGGCGACGCTCGGCTGGGTGCTGCGGCACGCGACCCTCATGTTGATCGTGCTCGCCGGCACGATCGCGCTGAACGTGTCGCTTTACATCAATATTCCGAAGGGATTTTTGCCGCAGCAGGACACGGGGCAATTGACGGGTTTTGCGCGCGGCGATGACGGTTTCTCGTATCAGGTGATGCAGCCCAAGATCGAAATCTACCGCAAGTTGGTCATGGCCGATCCGGCGGTGCAGGATGTGATCGGAACGTCGGGCGGAAGTACGGGTACGAGTAATTCCCGGATGATGATCCGGCTGAAACCGCTGGCGGAACGAGGCGTATCCGCGACCGAGGTGATCAATCGGCTTCGGGAGAAAACGCCTCCCGTTCCGGGAGGGAGTTTCTGGATGAGCGTATCGCAGGATATCGACATGCCCCGGGGCTCGGACGGCGGTTCATACGGGCTCACGCTTTTGGCGAGCGAAGTCGCGCTGCTGCGCGAGTGGTCTCCGAAAGTGTCGATCGCGTTGCAGGATCTGCCCGAGTTGACGGACGTGGATGCGCCCCGGGATGGGGGAGCCAAGCAGGTCATGCTGCAGGTCGATCGCGAGGCGGCGCGGCGACTGGGCGTCAACATGCAGATGGTGACCCAGACGTTGAACAGCTCGTTCAGCCAGCGACAGATTGCGACGCTCTACGAGAGTTTGAATCAGTATCGCGTGATCATGGAGCTGGAGCCGAAGTACACCGAGGATCCTTCCGTGCTCGATCAGGTGGAGGTGATTGGCGCCAACGGGGAGCGAGTTCCCTTGTCCGCCTTTACCAAATACGAGTATTCATTAATCAATGACAGAGTCCGGCACCGTGGCCAGTTCGCCGCGGAGAACGTCGGGTTTTCGCTGGCTGAGGGAGTATCGCTGGAGCAGGCGCTCAACGCGATCGATGCCGCGATGGCGAAGATCATGCTCCCGCGTCAAGTGCAGGTGCAGCTCGCGGGCGCGGCGCAGACCTTTCAGCGTAGTCTGCAGTCTCAGCCGCTGCTCATTCTCGGGGTGCTGCTGGCGGTGTACCTCGTATTGGGCGTGTTGTACGAAAGCCTGGTGCATCCCTTGACGATTCTCTCGACGCTGCCGTCCGCCGGGCTCGGAGCGCTTCTGGCGCTTCGGTTAACCGGTACGGAGTTCACGTTGATCGCATTATTGGGGTTGTTCCTGTTGATCGGAATCGTGATGAAGAACGCGATCCTGATGATCGACTTCGCAATTGCTACGGAGCGGCAGAATGCGCTGGCGCCGAAAGAGGCGATCTTCGAAGCGGCCATGCTTCGCCTGCGGCCGATCTTGATGACGAATTTTGCCGCGCTGCTCGGCGCCCTGCCGCTCGTGTTGGCGAGTGGCGAGGGCGTGGAAATGCGCCGGCCGCTGGGGCTCGCGATTGTGGGCGGGCTCGTCGTCAGCCAGGTGTTGACGCTCTACACGGTTCCGGTGGTTTACCTCTGGCTGGATCGGATTCGGCTGCGTTTCCGTAAAGAGCGGCCGGCTCCGGCGTTGGTGGAAGCGACGACGTAAGCGGCTGGAGGGTTGGGCCGTTTACCGCCGAGCAAGGCCAAATTCTGAACGGCGCCTGTGATGTCGTAAAACAGGAACGCGAACGCGTGCAGGAGCTTCTCGGAAAAGGAAGTGATAAGGGGAAGTCAGTATATTCGCTCGCCCCAAACCCACCCGCATCAGGATGAAAGTGTCGTGGATCGCGGGCGATCTCGTCCACGAAGGACTCTAACTCAGAACCAGGGAAACGCCAGGATTTCCCCGGCCAACGGTCTATCCGGACCGTCCCGAGCTCAGATGACTCTTATGCACGGATCCCCGTGTGCCGCACGAAGCCGAGCGGTCCTCGTGTGGGCTGCCCGGAAACTTACTGCCAGTGACAAAGTCACGTATTCCGTGACATCGGGTGAGGTTCCAGCGACTCCGTCGCAGGGCGACACTGTCGCATATTACGTGACGCTGGCGCGAAAGTAGGCAGCCGGGAACTGTCACGTATAAAGTGACTTTGTCGCCAAAGGTTGGTGCGGGTCGAAGTGTGGGACCAACTTGTCGGAACGGAGCCATATATTACGCGAGCAGGTTTTGCGGGGGCTCAGTGGGGGGTCTACCTGTTATTCGTTAGCGAACTGCCATCCTGCGACGCAGGCTTGCGAAAGGTAACAGGCTGACTTCGTCAAGCCGCCACGCGCCAACCTACCGATCGGAAGGAAACGGGATCTTGCCGCTCGCTCCCGATCGGAATGCATACCCGGAGGGCCGTTTAAAATGTTCCCTTGACACCGATCGTCCACAGCGAGGCGTAGTCGATGCGCTGGCGGAATTGCGCATGCTCGGGCGTGCTGGGGCCGTAGATTTCCGTGTTTTCCGTGGCGTTACCCACATTGCGGAGATTCACGAAAAGACCGATCCGCTTCCAAAGATAGTACTCCGCCAGCATATCGATATAGAGGCGCTTGGAGCTATAGTTAAAGGTGCCGGACTCGATTCCCGTTCCGGTCACGCGTGCATTGCGTTGCCGGCCGCGATAGTTTGCGGTTTTGGTGGTTTCATCAGGATGCGGTGGGTAATGCAACCGAACCAAAATCACGCCAGTATACTCGTGAATGAGCATGCTCCTCCCGGATCAATATACGATCACGGCATTGAGGTGAATAATACAGTCGGCGAGGCTCCGGCAGCGCTATAGATGCTTAGATTGCGCCGGGCCGCACATCGCTTCGCTTGACATTTTAGAAAGAATCCGCTCGTCCGAACGGCTGGACGCCGGAACATTCAACTGTAAATCCGTGGAAGAATTCCCGGGTAAGCGCCCGTGGGTTCCATCTGGCAGGCAGAACCCCTCAGGACCGTGCGAAGATACTGGAGGCCAGCTTCCGGCGTAGTTTGAAGCGCGTCGCTATAGAGCGGACTACCCATATCTAATTCTGCTATGGAATTCTTTCCGTCGGACTACGGAGACGTTCTTAGTCGACTCTCTCAGTTTTATTGCGCGACACCGCGATTTAAGCACCGGATACTCAAATTCCGGTCTAGTCAGGGGGGCGATTTGGCAATGCAGATTTTTTGTTGAGACCATGGGCAGGCAAGTCGCGCGCTGCAGGATTTCGATTAAGGATCAGCAGACCTCGATCACGATTAAAGTCGAGTTGATTGAGAGCCCGGGGGATTTGGGGGGAGAAACGCTTCCGTCTTCGCGTCAATGATCGTGAGCCCCGGCAATAAAGGAGGCTACTTTGAATGCTGAGTTCGAGCAATTGAGGCGGTGGCTCGTTAAGCGGGGTTGAGGTGGAGCTCGTTGTTTCGGTTCTAGAGGGGCGCGTCCGTTGAGGTGCGCCTATAACATTGTTTTCGGACGGCTCGCACTTGGAGCGAACGATGCGCAAGTGGAAGGGTTTGGGAGCGTGGATGGCGGTATGGGGGCGATGGGGTTTTTGGGGAGGAGTGTATATTGTTTGGTGTATGCGAATTTTCGGAACAGACAGGAATGTCTGTATTATTTTTCGCGCCTCGATCCGGGCGCAAAAAAGGCCGCGAGGTGACTCGCGGCCTTGGAGAATTTGCCGAACGTTGCGCTTGCAGCCGGGAGCGGAGTTCAGCTGAGCGTCACGCCCTTGGCTTTCGCGGCGCGGAGCAGCGCGTCGGCCATGTCGGAGGGCGTAATGGCAACTTCGATCCCGCATTCCTGGAAGACCGCGATCTTGGCGGCGGCGGTGTCTTCGGCGCCTCCGACGATTGCGCCCGCGTGGCCCATGCGGCGACCCGCGGGTGCCGTCGCCCCCGCGATGAAACCAGCGACCGGCTTTTGGCAGTTTTCCTTGATCCAGCGGGCGGCCTCGACCTCGGCGTTGCCGCCGATTTCGCCAATCATGATGATGCCGTGCGTCTCGGGATCATCATTGAACATCTTGATCACATCCAAGTGCGACGTGCCGTTGACGGGATCGCCGCCAATGCCGACGCAGGTGGTCTGGCCGATGTTCTTTGACGTGAGCTGAAACACGGCCTCGTAGGTGAGGGTGCCGGAGCGCGACACGACGCCGACATGGCCCTTTTTGTGAATGTAACCCGGGGCGATGCCGATGCGGCAACCGCCTTGGGAGCCTTCGCCGGTGCCGGGGGTAACCACGCCCGGGCAGTTCGGCCCGATCAGGCGGGTGTGGCTGCCTTGCATGGCGCGCTTCACGCGAACCATATCGCGAACCGGAATGCCTTCGGTGATGGCGACGGCGAGATCGAGGTTCGCGTCGACGCACTCCAGAATCGCGTCGGCGGCAAAGGGCGGCGGTACGAAGATCGCGGATACAGTTGCGCCGGTGGCCTTGGCGGCGTCGGCGACGGAGTTGAAGATCGGAATCTTGTGGGCACCGTGTTCGAAGAACTGGCCGCCTTTGCCGGGAGTCACTCCAGCGACGACCTGGGTGCCATAGTCGAGCGAGAGCTTGGTGTGCCGGCCGCCGAATTCGCCGGTGATGCCCTGAATCAGAATTTTGGTATCAGGGGTGATGAGGATGGACATGGGAAAAGAGTTTGGTGTGGAGAAGGCGATGGCTGATCAGGCAGCCACGAGTTTCACAATGTGCTGAGCGGCTTCGGCCATGGTGTCGCCGGAGACGAGCTTCAGGCCGGATTCGTTGAGGGTCGTCTTGCCGGCGGCCACATTGTTGCCCTCGAGGCGAACGACGAGAGGAAGGGTGAGCCCGACTTCCTTGACGGCCTCGACGATCCCTTGGGCGATCACGTTGCAGTCCATGATGCCGCCGAAGATGTTTACGAAGATCCCCTTCACGTTGGGATCGCCGAGGATGATCTTGAAGGCCGCAATGACCTGGGCCTTCGAAGCGCCACCGCCGACATCGAGGAAGTTGGCGGGGTTGCCGCCAAAGTGCTTGATGATATCCATCGTGCTCATCGCGAGACCGGCGCCGTTGACGAGACAGGCGATGTTACCGTCGAGCGCGATGTAGCTGAGGGAGTGCTTCGCGGCATCGATCTCCTTGGGGTCTTCTTCGTTGAGATCGCGGAGCGCGACGATTTCCGGGTGACGGAAGAGGGCGTTGTCGTCGAAGGACACCTTGGCATCGAGGGCCAGCACCTCATTCGTCGGGGTCGTGATGAGCGGGTTGACCTCGATCATCGCGGCGTCGGTCTCCCAGAACATCGTGTAGAGATTCCGGATGAGCTTGGCGGCGTTCTTCGCCTCGGCCGGGCTCAGCGCAAGTTTGAAGATGAGTTCGCGAATCTGGAAATCGGCCAGGCCGAAAGCGGGATCGACAAAAACCTTGTGGATTTTCTCGGGCGTATCGTGGGCGACCTTTTCGATTTCGACGCCGCCTTCGGTGGACGCGACGATGACCGGACGGGAGGTCGCACGATCGAGGAGGATCGCGAGGTAGTATTCCTTTTTAATATCACTCGCGATCGTGAAGTAGATCGTTTGCACCTTGCGGCCGGCCGGGCCGGTCTGGGCGGTGACGAGGGTGTTGCCGAGCATTTTGCCGGCGAGATCCTTGGCCTCGGCCTTGGTCTTGCAGAACTTCACTCCACCCTTGAAACCGTCGTTGAACGTGCCCTTGCCGCGACCCCCGGCGTGGATCTGCGACTTAACCATAGTTGGGCCTTCGGGTAACTGGGCGAGGGCCGTGATAAACTCTTCGGGAGTCGAGGCGGTGGTGCCTTTGGGAACGGGCACCCCGTATTTTTCGAAGAGGGCTTTGGCCTGAAACTCGTGAATGTTCATTTTGGAAAGAAAGAGAACGCCCAGTTAGCCAGAGGCGCACCGGGGTACGCACGCAAAAAAACGGGGTTGTTCGCGTAACCGGGTCAGTGATCGGCTGCGCGAGAGATTGCCTTCGGCGAATCGGTGCCGCAGTTTCGGTCGCAATGCATTCCCACGAGGTAATGAGGGAGGTTCTTAAGACGACCAGCGCCAAGCAGATTGCGGGCGACATGGGGCTTTCGCTTTCCCTGATCTATAAATGGGCGGAGCCGGGTGAGGCGGAGAGCGGCAGTGCGAGCAGCCCGCTTGACCGCGTCGGTCAGTTGATTCGGAGCACGCACGACACCCGGATCGCCCAGTGGGTATGCGAGCAGGCGGACGGTTTCTACATCCGCAATCCGCACAACCTTCCACCCACGGCGACGCTGATTCCGGCGACGAACGATATCGTGCAGGAGTTTGCCGATATGCTCGCGACGATCGCGCGCGCTTCGGCCGATAATGCGATTACCCCCGAAGAAGCGAAAACCATCCGGCGGCGCTGGGAGGAATTGAAGAGCGTGACGGAAAGCTTCGTGAAGTCAGCCGAGAGCGGCACGTTCGGGCCGCCGAAGACGGAGCAAGTTTAGCAAATCACCCGTTTCGATCGGGAGAAGGGGGCACCGCGCCAATCCGTCATGGCGGAGCCTGACCTCGCTCGCGGTCTGAGTGACCGTCCTTGGGTTTGCCGATTTTCCGCTTTCGCAATTTCCAAATTTATCCCGAAGGGCGTCTCAGAGCAGTTGGCGCGCGAGAAACGCCGTCTGTAACGAGGCGATTTCCTTCATCCCTTTTTGGGCGAGCGCCACGAGGCTGGTGAGTTGCTCCTGCGAGAAGGTCGCCTCTTCCCCCGAGCCTTGCACTTCGACGAACTGGCCGCGGCCGGTCATCACGATGTTGAAATCGACCTCCGCGTCCTTGTCCTCCACATACGCGAGATCGAGCAGTTCGCGTCCGCCAAACATGCCCACACTCACCGCTGCGACCGAATCGCTCAGCGGGTTTTCAGGAATTTTTCGGGCGTCGAGCAGCTTCTGAATCGCCAACCGCGTCGCCACGTAAGCCCCGGTGATGGCCGCGGTGCGGGTACCGCCGTCGGCCTGAAGCACGTCGCAATCGAGCCAGAGCGTGTTCTGGCCAAGCTTCTGGAGATCGACGACGGCCCGCAGTGAGCGGCCAATCAGGCGCTGAATTTCAATGGTCCGCCCGTCGACCTTGCCGCGCGAGCTATCCCGCTGTTTACGATCGAGCGTGGAGTAGGGGAGCATCGAATACTCGGCCGTAAGCCAGCCACCTGGTATTTTTTGCTGCTTCATCCACGTCGGCACATTTGACTCGATCGTGGCGGCGCAGATCACCCGGGTGAGTCCGTATGAAACCAAGACCGAACCCGTGGCATAGGGCGCGATGTTGGGCTCGAAACTGATCGAACGAAGCTGGTCGGGACGGCGGCCGTCGGCGCGCGGAGCGGATTGGGACATCCGCAAAAGGCAGGAGAGCCCGGCGCGACGTGGCAAGCCGCAAGGCGGCGCGCCGCGGTCTGGTTATTCCCAAGGTGACTTGGGGTGACCCGTGCTTCCAATCACCCCGAGGCGTGCTCTTCACGCTCGATCGGTCGAATCTTGGTCGGCCGCGGCTGTTTCGACTGCTCGGTCATGAACGCGATCAGGCGGTCATTGAAATCACGCGCCGGATCGTGGCCCATCTTCTTCAGCGCCTGCGTCAAGGCCGCCACTTCAACCAGCCGCGCGATGTCCCGGCCGGGACGGATGTAGAGCTCGATGTGCGGCATGCGCATACCGAGAATCTCATAAAAGTTTTCCTCCAGCCCGGTGCGTTCTTCGATGGCTTCGGGCGTCCACTCCTTGAGTGAAACCACCATGTCGATGCGTTTCTCGTGGCGAACGCATTTCACGCCGAACATCTCGCCGACGTTGATGATGCCGATTCCGCGACACTCCATGTAGCCCCGATTCAACGGACGGCTCGACGCCATCAGTTCACGTTCGTCGAGCAGGCGAATGACCGTGAGATCGTCGGCCACGAGGGAGTGTCCGCGCTCGATCAGCGCGAGCGCACACTCGCTTTTGCCCACGCCCGAATCGCCGCGGAGCATCACGCCGACGCCTTTGACGTCGAGCGTGGTCGCATGCTCGGTGCCTTGCGGAGCAAACTCGTTGTCGATCGCGAGCGTCGCCAGATTGATCCAGTTCATCGTGATCATCGGCGTGCGGACGATCGGGATTTTCATCTGCTTCGCGACCGCCTGCATGGCCGGCGTGGGATGAAAGTTGCGCGTGAGCACGAAGCACGGGATGCCCCGCTTCACCATCTGCTGGAGAATGCTCTCCTGCGTCGTGGCTGATAGCGTTTTGAGGTAGGTCATCTCGGCCGCACCCAGAACTTGGATACGCTTGTTCGCGAAATATTTGAAGAACCCTGTCAGCGCGAGCGCGGGGCGGTTGATGCTCCCCTCGTGAATGAGCCGGTGCAGGCCGGGTTCACCGACGACGAGTTCCATCTTCAACTTCTCGCGATAGGTCTCGAGAAAGTGGGCAACGGTGATGCCGTGAATCGCTTTTTGCATGGGGGAGAGGGGACGCTAACCGGAAATTGTCCTAGGGTGGCGGGGCGTCGCAACCAAAGATCGAATAAACCTTCGACGGAAATCGCGACGCTCTACGCCAAGCTACGTCCTTTGATCGTCATTGCGAGAGTTGGACCTTGGCGACGGTGGCAATCCAGGCAGTCGGAAGGCCCATCTGGATGCCATGGATTGCCACGCCCTCGTTCCTCGGGCTCGCAATGACAAACAAAGGGAGCCCATTAGCAGAACAGGACGTGGGCCGGTTTCCCACGTTGCGATCGAACCGCCCCGACTTCGGTTTACAGGTTGAAACTCTCACCGAGATAAAACTTTCGTGCCTGTTCATCGCGGATGAGGAAGTCGCCCGTGCCCTCCGTCAGCACCTTGCCTTGATGCAGCAGGTAGGCGCGATCGACGATCCGCAGCGTCTCGCGCACATTATGGTCCGTCACCACCACGCCAATACCGCGGGACTTGAGTTGCAGGATCATTTTCTGCACTTCGGCCACCGAAATGGGATCGATGGCCGCAAACGGCTCGTCCATCAGCAGGAATTTCGGATTACTCACAAGGGCGCGTGCGATCTCGAGTCGCCGGCGTTCGCCGCCGGAAAGCGTGTACGCTTTCTGCTTGGCGATGTGACCGAGATGCAGCTCGTCGAGGTGGGTTTTGACCCGGGCTTTGCGCTCCCTGCGCGGGACGCCGATGGCTTCGACAATCGCGAGAATGTTTTCCTCCACCGTCAGCTTGCGGAATACCGACGCTTCCTGCGGCAGGTAACCGATCCCGCGTCGGGCGCGTTGATGCATCCGTAACCGCGTGATGTCGGTGTCGTTGATTCGGACGTGGCCGGAAGTCGCGGGCACAAGGCCGACAACCATGTAGAACGTCGTGGTCTTGCCGGCGCCGTTCGGGCCGAGCAGGCCGACGATTTCCCCAGCGCGGAAGCGGAGGTTGACCCCGTTCACGACGATGCGGGTGCCGAAGGTCTTTACCAGGCCGTCGGTCGTGATCTCGGCGCCGCCATTCATGCTCGGTGCGCTCATCGGGGCAGGTTCGGAATGGGAACGCGGATCGTCGGTTCAGTCGGTGCGCTTTCAGGGCCCGCTTTGGGCGCCGCCTTCGCTTTTTCCTTTTCCTTCTCGGGATCGAAGCCGAGATCCTTCAACGAAGGTCCGGTCAGGCGAACGCGGGTTCCTGGCGGCCCTTCGATGACGGCGCGACGTTCGCCCCGATAAAGCGCGAGTTGCATCCCTTTGCCGCTTAGCTCCGTGCCATCGCCGAGGTTACGCACGACGGGGTCTCCGGACAGAATGACCTTATCCTCTCCGGGAAAGACTTCCGCGCGGGCGGCAGTGGCTTCGCGGTCGTTCTGCACAATCCGCACTCCTCCGGTCGCGATGAGCGACTTGAAACCCTGCTGGTTGCCGAGCGTCGCCTTGGGATCGCCCGTGCGGGTCGCAACTACGACCAGATCTTCGCAGGTCAACGTCATGTTGGTCGCCGTCACCGTCACGCCCTTGGTAAACCTAAAGGTGGTCTCCGTTTCAGTGCTGACCATTTCGGCCGCTCCGCTTTCGATCACGGTTTGCACGGGTGTGGGCTCGGCGCTGCGGGCGAGCGGGAGCAACGCGAGGGCAAAGAAATAAAGAGCTGCGCGGCAGGGCGTCATTTAAGGATGTCGTTCAATTGAGCCCGGAAGGTTACGCGGACGTTCTCCTGGAGCGAAATCTTTTTGAGTTCGTGGTCATAAACCCAACCCACCCCCGTCACCTCGATGTCGTCGCGAATGAAACGGACCGATTTGTCACCGCTCGCCTGATTGTCTTTCTGCATGAAACGGGCGACGGGGCTGAGCAATATGCTATCGACCACGGGTATGGCGTTACCGGAAAAGATGGTGACGTTGAGGTCCGTCACGGTCACGCCGCCCTGAAACGGCCGCACTTCCGAGCCGCGCAGCGTCATCGAGCGATAGCCTTCCTTGTCGGTGAAAATCGGCAGGACCCAATTGAAGGCGGGCGCTGGGGCGGCTTCGGCTTCGGCCGCCGTTGCCGGCGAGATCGTCGAGCTGGGTGAAGCGGTCGGGATGGCCGAAGCGGCGGTAATATCCGGGGCGTTCGAAGGCGTTGGCGAGGTGGATTTCGAAGCCGGAACTTGAGTGGGTTCCGTCCAAGCGCCCAGCGCGACCCCAGCAGCGACCGCCAGAGCGGAAACGAAAGCGCCCGAGCGAGTGCATGCGCCGAAGCCGCGGTTCCGGCGGTCCGGCCCATCGTTCGGAGTCTCAATCGCGGAGGTCGGTTTCATCAGGTGAGGCTTGTGACTCGCGCCGCCAGCAGGTGTTCGCAAATTTCCCGGACAGCTCCTCGGCCTGCCGCACGAACCGTAATGTAGTCGGCTGCTGCGAGGGCGTCCGGCATCGCTTCATGCGGGGCCACTCCAATGCCGGCCCACGAGATCGCCGGTACGTCGATGTTATCATCGCCCATATAGACGCACTGATCCGCGGTAAACCCAAGCTGCCCGGCGATTTCCTGCAGAGCCGTGATCTTGTCGATCCGGCCCTGGATCAGATGCGGGATCTTCAACTCATTTGCCCGTAGGGTCGTGGCGCCCGAGGCACGTCCACTGATCCACGCGGTGACAATCCCCGCCCGGTCGAGCTGGCGCAGGCCCATGCCATCGAGGACCGAAAAGCCCTTCGCTTCCGTGCCATCCGACGAGATTCGCACGGTGCCGTCGGTGAGCACGCCATCCACATCCATCGCAAACAGTCGCACCGCGGCCCAGCTTTCGAGCGCGATCGCCGGTTTCGTAGGCACAACGAGGTTCATGCCGCGCCGCGAACGATCCGCAGATAGGACGCGAGGACCGATTCGATGCCGAACTCGAGGCACTCCACGATCAGGGCGTGACCGATCGAGACCTCGAGGATTTGCGGGATTTCCATGAAGGCCGCGAGGTTCTGCAGGTTGAGGTCGTGGCCGGCATTGACTCCGAGCCCGGCGGCCTGCGCGGCCGCCGCGGCCCCGGCGAAGAGATCGCGGGTTCGGGTCTGCTCGGGGGTGGCACAGTGGACCGCATACGGTTCGGTGTAGAGTTCCACGCGATCCGCACCCAGCTGGCGGGCCAGCGCGAAGTCAGGCGAGTCGTAGTCGATGAACAAACTCGAACGGATGTTCGCCGCGCGAAGTCGGGCGAGAATCATTTCCAGTTTTGATGCCTCGGCGCGCACGTTCCATCCGTGATCCGAAGTCAATTGTCCCGGTGTATCCGGAACCAAGGTACACTGGTGGGGCTGCGCGGCGATGACCACCGCGAGGAACTCGGGCGTGGGGTTGCCTTCAACATTGAGCTCGGTGCCGGGAAAGCGTTTCACGAGCTCCTTCAAATCGGCCACGTCGGAATAGCGCGCATGCCGCTGGTCAGGGCGCGGATGAAGCGTGATGCCGTGAGCACCGAGTTTCAGGCAGCGTTCCGCAAACCACGTCACGCTCGGATAGTCGCGCCCGCGCGAGTTTCGCAGGAGGGCGACTTTGTTGATATTAACCGAGAGGTGAGTCATGGCAGGTCCTGAAGATCGAGTTTCTTCCTTTCTTCCTTTTTTCTTTTCTTCCCTCAGCCCATCCAGCGGGTGATCACATTGATGATCTTTTCCTTGGTCGGGCGAAACGCGTGTTCGAGTTCCGGCGCGAACGGGACCGGTAGATCGAGCGACGCGATGCGGAGCGGGGCGGCCTTGAGTCCGGAGAAGTATTCCTCGGTGAGTTGTGCGACCAACTCGGCGCCGAAGCCATGCGTGCGCCGGCCTTCATGCAACACAATCAGACGTCCGGTCCGCGCGAGCGAGGCACGAATCGAATCGAGCTGAAGGGGAGCGAGCGCGCGCAAATCGAAGAGATCGAAGTTGGTTTCGTATTCGCCGGAGAAGTACTCCGCGGCCTCCGTGGCCAGGTGGACCATTTCGCCGTAGGTGACAAACGTGGCGAAATCGCCGGAGCGCAGCAGCCGGGGCTGCCAGATGTCGCGATAGTTCGGATCCCAGACCACCGACGAGCGACCCCGCCGGTAGAGCCCCTTGTGCTCGAAGAGGATCACCGGGTTGTTGTCCTCATAGGCGGCGAGCAACGCGTTGAAGGCATCCTGCGGCGTACTCGGATACAGCCCCTTGATGCCGGGCATGGAGAGAAAGAACGATTCGAGCTCCTGCGAGTGAAACGAGCCGAACGTAAGTCCGCCGCCGCAGGGAAAACGCAGGACGAGCGGGCACGGCGCGCCGGAGCGGAAGTGCATCGTGGCGGCGTTGAGCGTGATCTGCGTCGTCGCCTCCGTCGCAAAGTCGGAGAATTGAAACTCTTCGATCGGGCGGTGGCCGTTCAGCGCCAGTCCGATGGCGTAGCCGGTGCAGGCGCTTTCCGCCAAGGGTGTATTCATTAACCGGCGACGCCCGAATTCCTTCAGCAAACCGTCGGTCACCTTGAAGGCGCCGCCGTAGGTGCCAATGTCCTGGCCCATGACGAGCGATTCAGGGCGCTCGGTGAGAATCTTGCGCAACCCGAGGTTGAGTGCCTGCGCGAGGTTGAGTTGCGCTGGCGCGGCGAGTTCCGGTTTCCAAGGGAAGGGTTCAGACGCGGGGGCGAACAACCCTGCTTCCATCCCGGCCGGCGTGGGTCGGGCGGTCGCGACGGCGACCTTGATACAGGCTTCGAGGAAGGCGTTGAGTTCGTTCTCGAGGGCTTCGACGCGGTCGGAGCCGACCAAGGCGACGAGCGAGGCCCGTACGCGCGGTTGGAGGTCGCGGGCAAAAAAACCGTCGCTCTCGCCCGCGAGGAGGTAATCGCACGTGTCGTACGCCGCATGGCCGCGGAGCCGCAACGTGTGAGCCTCGATCAGCATGGGGCGGGAGGTGGTGCGGACTTTTTCGATGGCGGCGGCGAGGGCCTTGGTCGTCTCCGCAACGTCGCGGTTGGTGTCGATCGCGAAACTCTCAATCCCGTAACCCGCGGCACGTTTCCACAATTCGGTGCCCGCGGCGAATTGCTCGCAGGTGGGCGTCGAGTAGGCGTAACCGTTGTTCTCAATGACGAAGATGAGCGGTAGTGAGAGCAGCGAGGCGAGGTTCATCGTCTCATGCACGTCGCCGGTGCTGGAGGAGCCGTCACCGAAAAATGCGAAACCGACCGCGGGCCGGCCGAGACGGCGCTGTGAGTCCGTCGTGCCTGCGACGGTCGAGAGCATGGCGCCGAGATGGCTGATCATCGGCAGCGAACGATTGGGAATGTCGCCGTGATGGATGTTGCCCTCGCGCGCTTTCGTAGGGCTGTCGGCGTTGGCGAAGTATTGATTGAGGTGTTCGCACAGGTGCTGGCTCCAGATCAGATGACCGCCGAAATCGCGGTGCGTGAAGCAAACGACGTCGATGTTCTTGTCCGCCAACAACGCCAGCGGAACGATCAGACCTTCGTTGCCCTGGCCGCCGGTGACCGTGCCGCGAATCAGGCCCTGGCGAAAGAGCTCGAGGATGCGATTATCGCCCGTGCGGGCGAGATGCATCCACGCATAGATGCGCAACAGGGTGTCGGCTGGAGTGTGCTCAAGTTCCTCGGCACGCAGGTTGCGTGACGCCAGGATCGCGGGAGGAGTGGGAAATGCCATGAACTTTGGGGCGGAAGGTGAGGGTCGAAAGCGGCGCGGGCAAGCGAGAGATTTTGCAGGTGCAGATTTTGCAGGTGGGGCATTTAAATTCCGTTCCGACTGCAGCCGCCGGTCGCTTCGGCTGGCAGGGAGGCGTACGCGTCTTGGGTGGCGGTTTTGCATTCGCGTGAGTTCGCGACCCCGCAAAACTGACAACGTTGCGCCCGCATAAATATTGAGCTCGGCTCTGCGACGGCAATTGCCCCACTCGTGAACCTGCAGTCGGCGCTGAGTCAAATCAGCGTTCCACTTTCCATCCTCCCCTGTGATTTCCTTACTCAAACCTTCCCCTCCGCCGGCCACCTTTGTTCCGTCCGACCGCATCGACGCCGAATATCGGCGGCAGCGCTGGCGGGTGTTTGCCGGAATCTTCATCGGTTACGCCGCGTTTTATCTGGTGCGGAAAAACTTCGCCCTGGCGATTCCGGACATCCTCAAGGAATACCCGCAGTATTCCAAAGCGGCGCTTGGTTCGGCCATGACCGGTTTGTCGATCGCCTATGGCGTTTCGAAATTCATCATGGGCTCGGTTTCAGATCGCAGTAATCCTCGCTGGTTCATGACGCTCGGGCTGCTGCTCACCGCCGGCGTGACGTTTGCGTTTGGCAGTATACCGGCGATTTACGGTTCGCTCTTCGCGATCGTCGCGCTGCAAACCTTGAATGGCTGGTTCAATGGCATGGGCTGGCCGCCCTGCGGTAAAACCATGGTCCATTGGTGGAGCACCAAGGAGCGCGGAGTCACCGTGGCAGTCTGGAACGTGGCGCATAACATTGGCGGCGGGCTTGTCGCGAAACTCGCGTTGTTGGGCGTGCTGATTTTCCACGATTGGGGCGCCAAGTTTTATTTTCCCGCGACCATCGCGGCTTTGGTGGCGGTGTTGATTGCGGTGCTGTTGCGGGATACGCCGCAGAGCTGCGGCTTGCCGCCGATCGAGGTCTATAAGAACGATTATCCGCCGGATTATTCCGCGGCGCACGAACGCACATTCACGTTCAAGGAGATCTTTTTCAGCTACGTGCTAAATAATAAATTTTTATGGGCCATCGCGGTGGCCAACGCCTTTGTTTATTTCGTGCGGTACGGCGTCGTGGATTGGATTCCGACCTATCTGCAGATGGACAAAGGCTTCTCGTTTCAACAATCGAGCATGGCGTGGGCGGCCTTCGAGTTCGCGGGCATCCCTGGAACGATTCTGTGCGGCTGGATGTCCGACAAAATTTTCAAGGGCAGCCGGGCGCCGGCGACGATTCTCTTCATGGCGTTCACACTTCTCGGTTTGATTGTATATGGATTGAATCGCACTGGCCCGCTCTGGATCGACATGGCCGCGCTGATCGCGATTGGGTTTTTTGTCTACGGTCCGATTATGATCATCGGCCTGCACGCGTTGGATCTCGTACCGAAGAAAGCGGCGGGCACCGCGGCCGGATTCACCGGGTTCTTTGGCTATGTATTCGGCTCGGCCATCGCCGGCACAGGCGTGGGCTGGATCGCGGATACGTGGGGTTGGAGCGGAGTGTTTGGCACGATGATCGTGTGTTGTATACTGACAATGCTCTTCAGCGCCATGACGCTGAGCCATCGTGCCACGAGCAGCGCCGGGGTGAAGTGAATTTATGAATACGTCTGTAATAAACCCGGTTTCATTGGTTGGCTCCCCGGGCCGTGTTTGCCTCTTCGCCTTGTTCGCAGGGGTCTCCGCGCTGGCCGGCGTGGCGCAGCCCCTGGTGGTCGCACATCGCGGCGCGAGCGGCTACTTGCCGGAGCATACGGCGGCCGCGAAGGTGTATGCGCATGCGCTCGGTTCGGACTATATCGAGCAGGATCTCGTCTTGTCGAAGGACAATGTGCCGGTGGTCCTGCATGATATCCACCTCGATACCGTATCCGACGTGGCCCGACGCTTCCCGGATCGGAAGCGGGCGGATGGGCGTTATTACGCGCTCGATTTCACGGTGGCGGAAATGAAGCAACTGCAGATCAGCGAGCGCTTCAACGCGAATACCGGTGCGCCCGTCTATCCACGGCGTTATCCGTCCGCGACGTCACCCGCGGCCTTTCAGATCCTGACGTTCGAGGAGGAGCTCCAGCTCATCCAGGGACTGAACCGCAGTACCGGACGCGAGGCCGGAATTTATCCTGAGATCAAGCAGCCGAAATGGCACCGCGACCAGGGACGCGATCTCAGCGCCGTGGTTCTTCCGATTCTGGCGCGCTTTGGTTATAGCACCAAAGCGGACAACTGTTTTCTTCAGTGTTTCGAGCTGACCGAGGTGCGGCGGCTGCGCGGCGAACTCGGCTGGAAAGGTCGACTCGTGATGCTCATCGGCAGCGCCGCGAAAGAAGCGGATGAGACGGACAACAACCGGCTCGTGACGCCGGAAGGTATCCGCGAATTGGCACAGCTGGTGGATGGGATCGGGCCGGCGATGGCCCGCGTTGTCACCTGGACTCCGACGGGGCAGCGGCGCGTGAGTGAGCTCGTGAAATTGGCTCATGGCGCCAAGCTGGTCGTGCACCCCTACACGGTGCGACTGGATGACCTGCCGAAGAATTGCCCGTCGGTGGACGAACTCCACGCCGCGTTGTTCGGCGAGGCGCGGGTGGATGGCGTGTTTACGGATTTCCCTGACGTCACCGCAGCGTGGATACGGCGCTCCGTTCCCTAGCTGGATTCAACTCCGTCGAGATCGAAGGCAGGGACGGCCCTTGCCGCATTAAGTTCCGGCAGCTGCGAACAGGTTATGAGGTCGGCCGCAAGGCCGCCGCTTGGCGGCAATGCAGCTGCACCCTCGGCGCTATCGGCAACGCGGCATTCGACGCTTGAAGCCTATCGACGTTTCAGATCGGCAATTCCGCAACCGGTCGGCGCTTGATTCAACAACGAGCGGATCGATCTCTTCGAAACGCGCCCAAGCAACCGCAGAGTACGCGGAGGGAGCGGATGGTTGAGGGCGTCCGAGCGACCTTCGGCGGTAATCACTCCCGGGGATCCGATTCGGTTCGGACTTAAACCCGCACGATTTCGCTGATGCGCACTTCGTGACTCGCGTGATCCACCTAATACGAAGAGAGATACCCTTCTGACCGGAGATTCTCGATGGGCGCCCAACCGCGTCGACTGTTTGTTAGTCCCCGATCTCAATGGCCGCCGTGCAATTTGGTCGGCCAAATTTTTGCCGAACTTTAATATATAGGTGAGCTACGCTGAGCGGTCGATCTGCGATCTAATACACATCTTCCGAATACTCAGAAAGAGCGACCGCGTTGGTTCTGACGTCTGGGGTTGCGTGTTTTCAGCCTGCGCCGAGCGATTTCATAATTTTCCCTGCCAACGGTTCCTTCACTTCGGAATGCCTCGGGATGGCTTCAACGACACCGGTCCGGGGATTGATCCAAAGGGAATGTGATCCACCCTCTCGCTTGAGGTAGCATCCAGCATGACGGAGACGCTTCTCCAACTCACGACGCTTCATCAGACGGCGACAACCGTCTGAATGGCAGTCTTGGGCAATCCCCGACGTGCATCCGCAACGCGGTCCTCAAAGATCAGTCGAATCGCGTCGCTAAGATTCTTCTTCGTCTCCAAGATGGTTTCTCCCTGCCCATTGGCGCCGGGTACTTCCGGACAAATCGCCCAGTAGCCGCCTTCCGGGGCCTCTTCTATGATTGCGGTAAATTTGCCCTTCATAGCTCGAAACATGTCTGTCGGATGGATTCCGTCAATCGCGCGGTCTGAGCCTTTTTGCCCAACAGGCCGGCCGATCCATGGGGCCTGCCTGTTACATGTTACGGTCGTCGCGAAAGTGAACCTTCGTTCGATAACAGCCATGAATCGGGGTAAAGCTGCTCTGGTGTTGTTTGGGGCCGGCCGATCCATGGGGCCTGCCTGTTACATGTTACGGTCGTCGCGAAAGTGAACCTTCGTTCGATAACAGCCATGAATCGGGGTAAAGCTGCTCTGGTGTTGTTTGGGGACGGGTTCTTGCTGGCGACGTGGCACGTCGACTTCGAATTCAGTTTCCGGGCGCAATCTACCATATAATCAATCGTGGCAACTATCGACGCGATCTGTTTGCCACGGCTGGTGCGGCAAGATCGTTCGAAGCCGTGCTGGGTGAAACGGGCACGCGCTTTGGATGGGAAATCCACGCTTTTGTCCCAATGCGCAACCACTTCCACTTGGCTATCACCACTCCCGTAGCGAATCTGGGCGAGGGTATGCATTGGATGCAGACCACGTTCGCAGTGCGCTTTAATCGTTTTCGCTCCGAGTCGGGCCATTTGTTCCAAGGACGGTATCAATCGCCGCTTATTCAGGACGCTGCAGCGCTGGTGCGCGTCGTCGATTACATCCATCTCAATCCCGTCCGAGCTGGAATTGTGTCGGCTCCACAGCTTGCTGGATTTCGGTGGGGCAGTCTGCGGCGATTCGTGCGTGGGCCCCGACCGGATTGGCTCTCACCGGCTTCTTGGTTGAGCGAATTGCATATCGAGGACTCACGTGAGGGTTGGTCGCTTTACATCGACCAAGTAACGACTCTGGCCGGTGATTCCGCTAGTCAGGAAAGATTGGGATTTGATGAAATTTCCCGTGGGTGTCCGGTGGGAACAGATGCGTGGAAAAAGGCAATCGCGCGGGAATACCAACATCGAGCGATCGAGCAGGACTTGCCGCGCCACGAAACTCGAGCCCTTAAAGAAGAACGATGGAACGTCGCACTCGGGAAAGCACTGCTCGAGCAGCAGAAAAGTCGGCAGGAACTTGCATCGCCGCCGGGCCCTCTACCCTGGAAGGTGGAGATTGCGTCACGAGTCCGGGAGCTTTCAGGCGCGCCTTATTCATGGATCGCCGGGATGCTTTCAATGGGCTCCCCGCTCGCCGTCCGGGTCGCGGTTTGGCGTTGGTGTAACATGTAACAGGCAGGCCCCGTGGATCGGCGCCTTCATGTATTGAACCCACCGTTTGAGATCTTCCTGAAGAACAGCGTCGAGTTCGTCCTGTGCGGTGAGCTTCTTGAACCAATAGCACGTCTTTCCATTGATTCTCTTCTTTCTGTGCATATCCAGCAGCCACAGGGTGGCCGAGTCGTCATCCGATTCCAAAAGATACTTCCACCTACGCCAGAGCTTCGCTACTGGAGTGAACTCAATTTTTTTTAATGGATGTGCAGGCTGCATATCGTCTTTGATTCGAGCTGCAATTTCATCGGCATACTCTAACGGGACGGATTCCCACGCATCATTCCATTTTATTGAGAGAGACATCGATAACGTTTGCCCAACAGTATAATTAGCCTTAACTGACTAAGGCTTTGCAAGGGAGGGTGGCCGAAAGGAAAGGTTGGGTCATATGGGAAAAAGGGAACGGGATGCGCTGTAACTCTTTACCCGCAATCTATCTTGCGTCGACTTGAATGTGGTGCAATCCAGGACTTGGGTGGTCCGCGTTCTGGTGCAGCTTCCGCGGAAAGCTTTATTAGGAGTTTGGCTTCCCGCGGAAACGGTACTGAAGGAATTTTGTTATATTCCTCGGCGGAGGCGCAAAAAGATCGGGCTTTGGAGTCTGCGTTGCCGCCTGGTTTGTTCTCTCGACGCCCGGATTCTGCGAACGCTGGGGACCTTCGCCCCAGGTCGGGGCGTCGGTCAGGCCCTCGGATTTAAAGCGCCAGCACCTCGCCTGATTTGAGCGGGCGTATGTCGTAGCCGGCTTTGGCGGCGCGGGCGGCGAAGGCGGGACCGTCTTGGGCGATCAGCGGCCAGGTGTTATAGTGAATGGGAACCGTGACTTTTGGCTTGAGGAACTCGAGCGCAGTCAACGCGTCGTCGGGTCCCATGGTGTAGTTGTCGCCGATGGGGATTAAAGCGGCGTCCAAGCCAAGCCGGCCGATCAGCTGCATATCCATGAACAACGCCGTGTCGCCGGCATGATAGACGGTTTTTCCGTCGGCCTGCACCACGATGCCGCAGGCGACGCCGCTGTAGATCGGATTCAAGCCTGATTCCATGCTGGAGGTGTGATGCGCGAGGGTGAGCTTCACCCGGCCAAACGGAAAATTATAACCGCCACCGGGATTCATCCCGTGCGTCTTCGCCCCTTTCGCGCTGAAGTATTCGGCGATCTCGAAATTGGCCACGATGGTCGCATCGCACTGTTTCGCGAGCCGCAGGGCGTCGCCGGTGTGGTCATCGTGTCCGTGGGAAACGAGAATGTAATCACAACGCACCTCCTCGGCCTTGATCGAGGCTACCGGATTGTCGGTGAGAAACGGATCAAACAGGAGACGCGCCTTCGCGGTCTCGAGGAGGAAACAGGAGTGGCCGTAGTAAGTGAGATTCATGGTGGAAAATAGTAGCTATATTATAAACGTTGAGACCCGTCCGCCGAGCGACGCGCGTAACTGATCCGAGCGGCGGGGCGCCGCCCTTTGCGGAGAGAACGTTCGGATGAGGATTGGGGTTTTACTCAACCAGTAACGCTCCATTCCTTCCCCATTCTTCAACTCGCTACCGGGTGGGAAACCTTATCGATTCGGATCATTACATCCGGGGTGAGTTGCTCGATCAGATCGAGCGCTCCGAGGTTTTCCTTCAACTGTTCCACGCGCGAGGCTCCGAGGATGACGGAGCTGACGTGCGGGTTCTTGAGACACCATGCCACCGCGAGTCGCGGCAGCGAGGTGCCGAGTTCGCGGGCGATATTCGCCAGCGAGGTGATCGCGGAGAGCTTCTGTGGGCCATCAGGTTGATTCAGCAGGCGATCGCGCAGCCAGGCGAGGTCGGGCGAGTCCAGACGGGAGTTCTTGGGTATGCCCTGACTATATTTACCGGTAAGCAAACCGGAGGCCAGAGGCGACCAGGTGGTCAGGCCGACTTCGATCGGAGGCAGGAAGAGCGAGGCGTATTCCTTTTCGACCCGCGTGCGATGGAATAAATTATATTGCGGTTGCTCGACAATGGGGGCGTGGAGGTTGAGCTGGGCGCAGACCCGATGAGCCTCTTTGATCTCTGCGGCACTCCATTCGCTGGTGCCCCAATAGAGGACTTTGCCTTGGACGATCAGATCATGCATCGCCCGCGCCGTCTCCGCGATGGGCACCGCCGGATCGGCCCGGTGACAATAATACAGATCAAGGTAGTCGACTTGGAGCCGGCGCAGCGCGTCATGGCACGCCTCGAAGACGTGTTTGCGGGAAAGGCCGGTCTGGTTCGATTTGTCCTCTTCCCAGCCGAAATAGACTTTGCTGGACACGAGATACGAGCTGCGCCGCCAACCGGAGGTTTTAAAGATTTCACCCATCACGCGTTCGGCCTGGCCGTCCGCGTAGGTTTCGGCGTTGTCGAAGAAATTGATTCCGGCGTTGTAGGCGGCGTGCATCAACTCGCGAGCGACAGGGTCGCCGATTTGTCGGCCGAAAGTGACCCAGGCACCGAAGGAGAGTGCACTGATTTGGAGACCGGAATGACCGAGGCGGCGGTAGATCATGATCGGGTTGGGAGGCAGCCAGGACGTGGGTTAAACGCGGAGAAAGGAATGCGCCGCTTCGACGTCTTGCGGCGTGAGTTGGTGACTCGCGGACACGGATTCGAGTTTTACGTCGGCGCCGCCGGCTCGCAGCAGCGCAGCGAGACGGGCAGGGTGACCGGACGGAACCAGCGGGTCCGTTGATCCGTTGGCGAGCAGCACGCGTTTCCCGGTCAGGGAGCCGCTGGCGGCCGGTTGTTCGATGACAACCATGGGGCGAAACAGGATTCCGCCGCCGAGAATTTCCGGTCGAAGTTGGAGCAGGGTGGCGGCGATGTTAGCGCCGTTCGAGAAGCCGACCGCGATCAATCGCGAAGGATCGAGGTCGTGCTGGCGGCAAGCCGCAGAGATGAAGTCGGCGAGGGCATGGGTGCGGCGCGTTACTTCGTCGGCATCGAACCGGCCTTCCGCCAGCCGGGCGAAAAACCGCAGGGCGCCGCCTTCGCTTACATCCCCGCGAGGGCTGAGAAGGGCGGCGCCGGGGGTCAGGGTGCGCCCGAGCCGAAGGAGGTCGTGTTCGTTGCCGCCGGTGCCGTGGAGCAAGAGGAGAGCCGGCGCGGTCGGATCGGTGGCGGGTTCGAAAACGTGGTGATAGGTGAGGACGGCCATGGTGTGCGCGCGGCCGCGAGATAGGCGGTTGGCGCGACGAAGCCCAAGGAATGAGAGCCCGGCGGAAGAGCAAGCGCGCCAGTGCGTTCGGTCGGCGCCCGGTTAACCGCGCTCTTTAATATGGACGCCGGTCGACGACGCCCCGTTCGACTTCGACCTCGGCCCCGGCCTCAGCTCAGGCGTCGATCTTCTGAATGCGGGCGAGGTGGCGCCCGCCTTCGAACTCTGTCGCCAGCCAGGTTCGCGTGATCGCCAGCGCTTCGGTTTCGCTGATCGTACGCTGGCCGATGGACAGCACGTTGCCGTCATTGTGAGAGCGATTCCAGATTGCCACTTGCTCCGTCCAACAGAGGCCGCAACGAACTCCCCGCACGCGGTTGGCCACGATCGCTTCACCATTCCCGGAACCGCCGAGGACAATACCGCGCTCAAATTCTCCCCGGGCCACCGCCTCTGCGACGGGCCGGATGAAATCCGGATAATCGCACGAAGCGTCGGAGTAGGTCCCGAAATCGCGGACGGTGTGGCCGTCGGCCAGGAGCATGGCTTTGATGGCTTCCTTGTAGGTGAAGCCGGCATGATCGGAGCCGATGGCGATGGTGAACGTGCGAGACATGGGAAGGAGACAGGCGGTGGTCGGAAGGAAACTTGGCGGGCGAAGGGCTGTCGTAGCGGTTTAGGCGAAGCCTCAGCAAACTCATTTTCCTCCGATGACATCTTCCTCCTCTTCCCGTTCTATCGGTCTGGCCGGCGTGCTGCTGGCGATGCTCGTGATTTTGGCGGGCTGTGCAACCGTCGACTCGCGGATTGCGAAGAACCGGGCCGAGTACGAAAAATGGCCGTTGGCCGTGCGGGAAAAAGTCGCCGCCGGGCAGATTGACCTTGGGTTTTCGGTTCAGCAGGTGGCGGTTGCTTTGGGTGAGCCGGACCGCGTTTTTACGCGAACAACAAGTGATGGCACCTCGCAGGTCTGGAGCTATCGTGAACGCGGCCCGCGTTTCGGCATCGGGATTGGCGTGGGCTTGGGCTCCTGGAGCAGTGGGCGCGGTGGATCCTTCGGCACGATCGGAATCGGCACTGGTGGAGGCTACCGGGATGATGAGAAGCTCGGAGTCGTATTCGACGAGACGGGCCGGGTCAGCGCGATCGAGACGCGGGGAAGTTGAATGGAGAGGAAGTGTTTACCGCGCTTAAATCCTCGACGCGAAAAGCCGCAACAGTTCCGCGGTATCGGAGAGATCGGCGACGGCGGCAGTGGGCGCATGCGAACGCAGTTCTTCGAGGGTGGCTCCCCCGGTGCCCACGGCGAGGGTGCGCGCGCCGATGATTTTGCCGCAGGCGATATCGTGAGGCGTGTCGCCGATTACCCAGACGTTGTCGGCGGGGAAGTGCACGCCGTGGTGGCCAAAGGCGCGGCGTACAGCGTGCGGGCCGAGGTCATTGCGGAATTCGCTGTCATCGCCAAAGGCGCCGAAATTGAAGTGATTCCACAGGCGGTGGTGCACCAGTTTCACCTCGGCGCCGCGACGCATGTTACCTGTGAGGAGACCTTGGGCGATGGCGCCGTGGGTCGCGGCGGCGTGCAATATTTCGGGAACGCCGGGGAGGACACGCGCTTGGGGATTCGCGAGGGCTTGAGGAAGAGCCGCGAGGTAGGCTTCGAAATAACGCGCGAGGTTTTCTGGGGTGGCCGGTAGCGCGCAGGCGCGGAAGATTTCCCGCATGATCCACGTGTCGGTGCGACCGGCGAAGTCGATGCCGGCCAGGGAGCGATCAATGCCGAAGACCGACTTCATCGCGGCCTCCAAGGCGCGCATCCCCGCGTTACCCGAGGTGATGAGTGTGCCGTCGATGTCCCAAAGGAGGAGGAATTTCATCGGTCTTAAAACACAGATTTCTCGATTGCCGATCTCCTCATCACCGTGCCTGTGCGCCGTAACGCCGCAGGTCGAGCGTGTGCCGGCCTTCAGGGGGGAAGTCGATTTTGGGCACGAAGCGGTGCTGGCCCAGCGTACCGGTCCACGGTTCCCAGCGCTCCGTGCGACGGGCCGCGGCGGCGCGTTCATGCGCGGGAGCTTCGGCATAGGCGGCGTGACCCGGGTTCCACACATGCCACCGCGTGGCGGCGACGACGGTGAGCGTGGCGCGATCGATCCATTCGATGAGCAACGGCGTGTGGACGGGAACGTGCGGTTGGAGGGAAGGCGTGAGATAGAAGCCGCGATAACGAATTCCGCACGCGGCTCCGCCGTCGGTCGTGGGCCGAAATTCGCAGGGGAGGCCATTTACCAGCAGAATGCCTCCTTCCAGGATCTTTGCGTTCGCGACGCGGGCTTCGAGTCGATCGAGACTGGCATCCACGGTGCGCGCGACGGTTCCGGCATTCGGCGTTTCGCCGAGCAGGGGCCAGGCCTCTAAAGCCTGGCGAAACTCGATGGCGAATGGACCGTTGGTCCGGTCGGCGAGCGCGAACTTTCCCAAGGCGGGGAAGCGCCACTCCCACGCCGGGCGCAGCATCCCGGCGTCGAAGGGAATCCCGTGTTTCTTGAGATCGCCGCAGATGGCGGTGAGATCCTCCCAGACAAATGCCGGCAAAAAGAAACGGTCGTGGAGCTCGCCCGCCCAGCGGATGAACGGATCCGAATACGGATTTTGGCAGAGACGCGCGAGGATGGCGCGGACGAAGAGCCCGACCACCGATTGCACGGCGCGGGCGGGATGGGTCTCGAAAGCGCGAAACTCAACGAGCCCTAATCGGCCATTCGGCGCGAATGGATTCCAGAGTTTGTCCACGCTGATTTCGGCGCGATGCGTGTTGCCTGAGCGGTCCATCAGCAGGTCGCGAAAGAGGAGATCGAAGAGCGCCAGGTTTTGCGGCGAGCCCATCGTCTCCGCACCGCTGCACGCGATCTCGAGCTCATAGAGCGCCTCGTAGGTGGATTCGTCGATGCGCGGAGCTTGCGAACTCGGGCCCAGGTACGAGCCGGTGAAGGCGTAACTCAGACCCGGGTGCCGCTGCCAGTAGCGGATGACCGAGGGCAGGAGCGCGGGCAGTTTGAAAAAAGGCGAGAGCGTATCCGGTGGTCCGCCGAATACCAGATGGGCGCCGCCGCCGGTTCCGGTTTCGCGGCCATTGAACTGCAATTTCCGCGCGCACAATCCGACCGCCTTCGCCGTGCGATAGAGTTGCTCGAGTTGCGTATCGTAGTCGGCCCACGTGGCGCATGGGGAAACGTTGACCTCGAGCACGCCGGGGTCGCTCGCGAGTCCCACGGTCGGGAGCGCGGGCTCAGGCGGTGGCGCGTAGCCGGCCAGGGTCACGTCCCGCAACTCGAGTTTCTCCAAGGAACGCTCGATGGCGGCAAGCAGCGCGATATACGCGGGCAACAAAAGCGGTGGGATGAAAATGGTCAGAGTGCCGCTCCCGAACGGGACCTCCGCGGTCAGGGCCCGATGCAGGCGGTCGGCCGGCAGACGCGCGAGGGGCAGTCGCAATCCGGCGGAACTTTCGCCGGCAAAAAGCGGGAGCGGTTCGTCGCCGAACGCTGTCGTCCAGTCATCGGTCACCCATCCTTCGTCCTCGTGATCGAGCGGCAAAACGTATCCTGAAATCTTGGACGGCGAAGCCGGTTCGGCGAGGGGAAGCGGATGCGGCGAAGTCAGGCCGAGGGTCGCGGCCAGGGCCCGGATGAAGCGCCGGGCATCCGTGGGCGTGTGGGTGCCGGTGGCGGTATCAGCGCGCAATCGCGTGATGTCGCGCCAGAGCGGGGTGCCGTCCTGGCGACGTTGAATGAGGATGGCCCACCGGGGCAGAGGCTCGCCGGGGTAATGTTTCGCGGAGGTCTCGAGGACACAGGCTCCCGGGAACGTGTGGCGCACCAGTTCGCGCGCGAACTGGCGGGCGTAGGCGAGTTTGGTCGGGCCGAGGGCGTCGGTTTGCCATTCGGCTCCGGTGGGCGCGTTGGGCACGAAGGTCGGCTCTCCACCCATGGTCAGGAGTACTCCGTTCTTGGCGAGCGATGCTTCCACCGCATCGCCGCACGCGAGAATGGATTTCCAGAGGGATTTGGAATACGGCGCGGCGGGAGACATGGTAAAGCGAGCGGCTTTGAGACAGGGTGTTGGAATGGCGACCAGGCCGGAAAACAGGCGCCAAAATGTAAGTGAAATCTGGTTACGCGGCGCGGCAGCGCCGCGGCGTCAGAGCTTGTCGATTTTCAGATGGGTGGTCAGGATGGACGTCGTGCCCGCGGAGCCGAAGAAGTTGCCCTGAATGGGATTCACGCTTTCAGCGACGGCGGCGTGCGCGACCGGGACGAAGGCGTCGTCGCAAAAGATGCCGCGGGTGGAATCGAGTCCGCGCCAGCCGCCGCCCGGCAGGTAGACCTCGGTCCAGGCGTGCATCGCGGGGGGAATGGGGTGGGAGACGTTGGGCGGGGGCGCTTCGTAAAGGTAACCGCTGACAAAACGGGCGGCGATGCCGTGGAGGCGGCAGAGCTCGATCAAGACGACGGCGTAGTCGCGACACGATCCGGTGCCGCGAGTAACGGTTTCCGTGGCGGGTTGAATCCCGGGTTCGTCGCGGCGGTTGTAACTCAAGCCGCGATGAACCGCCTGCGTCAGGGCGGTGATCAGTGCCACGGTCTCGCCCGGGGTGACGGACATGAGCGCATTCAGCCAGTGGCGCAGTTGGGTGGCGGCGGGCTCGGTGACCGGAGTGAGGCAGGGCGTCAGGGCATCCCTTTCCGCCGCATCATAGGAAAATGGATACGCGAAGGCGGAGGGCTTGAGAAAGAAATCGAAGGGATTGGTGTCGAGGGTTTCGACCATCATCTCACTGCGAAACTGCAACTGGGTCGACCGCTGGTCCGGGGCGAAGTAGGCCCAGTCGAGGGCGTTGTCGAGGGGGTCGTTCGTGGCGACGCAGCGGGCGACGGGCGTCATCTCCAGCTTGAAGTCATGGAGTCGCTGCCGGGTGGATTCACGGGGCCGCAGGTAGAGCGCGTGGGGCGCGAACGTGACCGGTTGCGAGTAGGTGTAACCGGTGACGTGAGTGAGGCGGAGAAACATGCGGGCGTCGGTGGGAAAGGTTGCGGCGCTAGAGTGCGGCTACGGCGGCGGGAGCTTCGCGCACGGTGACGTCGACCTTCAGGGAACGGGTGGGTGCGCCGCGGTAGGTGCCGTTCACCGGGCGGATGTCGGCGTAATCCCGGCCGACCGCCACTTTGATATAGCGCTCGTCGGCCGTGCGGTCGTGGGTGGGATCCCAGGACGTCCAGCCGTGTCCCGGAACGTAGGCCTCGATCCAGGCGTGGGAGGCTTCGATCTCGCGGGGACGACGGGTGTTGTTGAAAAAGTAACCGCTTACATAGCGCGCGGGAATGCCGAGGCAGCGGCAGAGGCCCAAGTGCACATGGGCAAAATCCTGGCATACGCCCATCCGGAGTTTAAGCACATCGGTGGCCTTGGTGTTTACCCCGGTGGTTTTGGGCTTGTAGGCAAAACGTCGATACACATGGGAACCGAGGCGGCGGACATTATTCCAGACATCGCTGCTACCTTCGGCGAGCGCATCCTGAGCTTCGCGCCAGAGCTCCACATCGAGCGGGACGTAGTGTGAGCTGTTGTAGAACTCCGCCAGCATTTCCCGTTCGCTGGAGCGCTCGAGATCCTCCATGGCGACGCGGGGAATGGCCGGTCGCTCCGCCATCGGAGTGGTGTCGACCGTCGAGACGGCCTCGATGATCAGTTTCGTGTGACTCTCGATGACCTCGAAATACTGGACCGTGTTACCGTAGAAATCGTCGTATTCCCGGGGGGACGCACCCGGGGTCAGGTTCAACTGGAAATCGCGGCATTGCTGCGTGGTGTCATTGATGGGACGCAGGCGGACCTCGTTGAAACTGTCATGTGCCTTGCCGGCATAGACGAACGAAGTGCGATGAAGAACGCGAAGATGCATGGCGTCGGGCGGCCGTTGGCGCGGAACCTGGGAACGGATGGGCGGAGGCACGTGGGCGCACCGGCCAGAACGCCCTTATTGTTGCTGCTGTTGCTGCTGCTGTTCTTCCAGCACCGACTCAGCGGGGTAGAACATCGTCGTTTGAACGACTTCATCGCCTATGGCGCTAAGCTTGGTTTGAGTCTCCATGAGGAATTCGTGCAGGCCTTGT
>Ga0163144_10004505_pt1 | contig 31336 bp, 25 predicted proteins | sample OliLak19BULKMAT1_FD_123175 | JGI IMG/M metagenome (GOLD analysis project Ga0163144, IMG submission 123175) | Freshwater microbial mat bacterial communities from Lake Vanda, McMurdo Dry Valleys, Antarctica - Oligotrophic Lake LV.19.BULKMAT1 | ecosystem: Environmental > Aquatic > Freshwater >... | reverse complement strand
CTACGGCCAGAGCGCCAGCGGCGCAGGTTTTGGTGTGTACGGAATAGGCCGCACGGGCGTTCACGGCGAGTCGTTTCTGAGTAGCGCCATCGTGGGGCGCTGCACTGCCCCCGCCGGAGCCGGGGTAAGCGGCATCGCAACGCTTCCGAATAATTACGGTGTCTACGGCGACGGCAACAGCGGGTACGGCGTCGCGGGAGAGGGAAGCACCTTCGGCCTGTACGCGTACGGGCGTACGGGAGCGACCGGCACCAAGTCGTTTCGCATCGACCACCCGTTCGATCCGGCCAACAAGTACCTTTCGCACTACAGCGCCGAGAGCGATGAGGTGATCAACTTCTATTCAGGCAAGGCGACCCTCGACGAGCAGGGTGAGGCGATGGTCAGGCTCCCGACCTACTTCGCCGCGATCAATAGGGATCCTCGCTACTTGCTGACCGCGATCGGCTCCGCGATGCCCATGCTGCACATCGCCGAAGAGATCGACGAGAGTTCCCTGGCCCGCGCTGCAACAGCGGGACCCGGCGATGATGTACCCGCGTGCTCCTTCCGAATTGCCGGTGGCTCTCCCGGCGGCAAGGTTTCATGGCGGATCGATGCGGTTCGGAACGACCGCTGGGTGCAGCAGCACGGAGCGCCAGTCGAGACCGAGAAGCCCGCCAGCGAACGCGGCACCTATCAGCACCCTGAACTGTTTGGCGAACCCGCGGAGCGTGGGACTCGCTACCGGATTGAATCATCCGTGACGCCGCCCGCGCCCACGAACGAATGATCGCAAGACGATGCATCGCGCTTCGCGTGATGCTGATGATCATGAGCGAACACCCAGCGGGCGAAAAGCAGCCACATTCAGCCGAGTTCTTCAATGAGATGCGGGACTTCTGGTGGAACCCAGACTTCCTGCGGCTGATGGGCGAGCGGCTCGGCTTCGCGAGCGAAGAACCCTTACCTTCCGGCCTTGAAGAAGGTTTTGAGCGACTCGAAGAGGTCGTCGCGGCTGTTGACTCGGCTGGTGATGAGCCGAGGGCCCGCTTCATCGGCGGCCCCGTTGGGGAAGGCTTCGTGGAGGACGTTGATGAAACTGCCGCTGCCGTAGGCGCTGGCGACCTGGCAGTAGCCGAACATGTTCGACATCGGGATGATGTGGTCGTCCAAGAGTTTGCAACAGAGGCGGTTGTCGGCGTCGCTGGAATTGTCCCCGTCAGAAAAGTGGAAGAGGTAGATGTTCCAGTCGGCGGGGTCGTAGTGGGCTTTGAGGAGTTCGTGGCAGGCCTGAAAGGCGGAACTGATGCGGGTGCCGCCGTCTTCGCGGACCGAGAAAAAGGTCTTCTTATCGACCTCGGCGGCCCGGACATCGTGAACGATGTACCGGCTCTCGATGCCCTCGTAGTTGCGGCGTAGCCACGTGTCGATCCAGAACGCCTCGAGGCGGACGAGTTCCTTCTGTTCATCGCCCATCGATCCGGAGACGTCCATCATGTAGACGATGGCGGCGTTGGACTGAGGCTTCTTGACCTCGTTCCACGTGCGGAAGCGGAGGTCGTTCTTGATCGGGATGATGACGGGGTTGTCGGGGTCGTACTGCCCCATCGCGAGTTGCCGTTTGAGAGCTTCTCGGTAGGTCCGCTTGAAATGGCGGAGTGAGGCGGGGCCGATGGGGCGCACGCCGGTGTACTTGTCCTTGATCGTCGTGATGTTGTGCTGGCCCCGCGGCTTGATGCGGGGGAGCCGGAGTTCTTCAGCGAGGATGTCGGCGAGTTCTTCGAGCGTGACATCGACTTCAAGAATGTGCTTGCCTTCTCGGTCGCCGCCCTGGCCCTTGTCTTTGCCGGCCTGGCCGACGGAGTCGCCCTCGTTGCCTTCACCCATGCCGACGCCTCCGGAGTTGTCCCCGTAGCGAAAGGTGGGAAGGTCGATGTCGTGAACGGGGATGGAGACGGCCCGCTTGCCCTCACGGCCGATGAGTTCGCCGCGGGAGAGGAACTTGCGGAGGTCTTTGCGGATCTTGCCGCGAACGATCTGCCGGAAGCGCTGGTGGTCTTGTTCGATGGTCTTAATCATGACACAAAGGCATCAAGGATTGGGTATCGGAATGGAAAGACAAGCGAATACGCACCTGCCTTTACGCTTCCGGGCTCCGGTTGGATCGGTTCGCGGGGGTGGGTAAGGTCAGGAAGGATCAGGGTTTTTGGGCTGCGATTCGGTGGGGCTGCCCGTCGCGGGCGGCGAGTGCGCGAGTTTTGAGTCGCCACAGGCAGAGAAAACCGATCGGGAGGGCAACCATGACCTCGAACGCCCGGTTGAGGAGGTCGGCAGAGAGGGCGACCGTGAGAGTCGTGTCGGCGGCGTCGGGGCCCTTGATCCAAGCCGGGATTTGGGTCGCGACGAGACCCACCGCCCACTCCCTGATCCCCAGGCCGTTGCCGATAAAGGGGATGAGCATCGCCGTTTGGGCGAGCGCGGCGATCACGCAGGCTTCGGACGGGGTGGCGTGCCAACCCAGGACGCGAAAGACGACCAAGTAGCGGGCGGTCCAGATGCACTGGTCGACGAGTTTGAGCGCAAGTACAAAGCACCGCGCCGCAGCTAAGGAGTCGCGGCCGATCGGGCGGTAGAGCGCGAGGCCGCCGATCAGAAGCGACAGGACGACTATCGCCGAGAAGGCGTCGAGCAAGCGGCCCATTGGAACGACGATCACAAGGACGGCGATCGCGGCTGCCAGCCACGACAGCACAACCGATTCCACCACCACGGTTGCGGAGTCTCGGAGGGAGACGCCGTGGCGGGCCCGTTGATACGCGATGCGTCCGAAGAGGCCCGGGCTGAGCGGCAGGAAATTGAGCAACCAGGAAGCGCCGATCAGTTCGAGCATTTCCGGGAACGAGATCCGCTTTTCGAGAGTCAGTCGCGCGTTGGTCAGGGCGGCAATGCCCGCGGCGGTGACCAGCAGGCTCGCGCAGGGGAGGGCAAGCATGACAGCCACCGACGCGGGCGGGATGCCGCGGGACAGGGCCGCTTGAACGGGACCCAGGTTGGCACGCACAGAGACGATCGCGGCGGCCAGGGCGAGCAGGCCGACCGTGAACCCGGCAACGCGGAGAGCGCTACGGCGGCGCGTGGTGTGGGTCGGTTCGATGCGTTTACGGTACCGATACTAGCGAGTCGGGGTGAGAGCCTTGGCTCCGAAGCCCAACGAGGCGTAGGTCGGCGTCGCGGCTCCGAGGCGTGCGCGCTGAATGGCGGCGAGGCGGACAAGTCGAGGGTCGGCGGACTGGGCCGCTCGGAGAAGGACCGGGTGATCGACCTTGTCGCAGCGGGTGGCAACAGCGACGGCGAGAACGGCCGGATCGGCCTCCGCCGCGAGCGCATCATCAAAGGCGGCCGTGTCCGCGGAGAGCGCTTCCGGGGGGATGATGGCGAGCGTCAGTTGACGCAGGACGGGAGATAAGGACGGGAACTTCGCGGCGATCGCGGCGACGATGGTGTGGTTGTCGGAAGCGAGGCGGCGGTCGTCGACCGGGCCCAAGAGGCCGGCGCGGGCCGCGTACAGCACGGTGGGCCAGCGGTCGTCAGAGGATGCGGAAATTACGGTCGCAAGTTCGGGCGCGGTGAGCCAGGCTTCGGTGGTCGGGCGGCGGGTCACCGTCGCGGTGCCCGCTTCCTGACAGCCGGGCCCGCGCTGTTTGGATCTGCCAACCGCGGCCTCGAACCCTTGGAGGACCCGCCAGCGAAGGCGAGTTGGCGAGGCGCAGGCGACCTCGGCGAGGAGCCCGGTGAGACCGACGTCGGGCCACAGGCGGGTGGAAAGCGATTCGCCCGGCATGAGCCTGAGGCGGCGGTTGATCTCCATGAACTCGGGCTCGGCGGCGGCCGCGTTACCGTCTTTGCGTTCCAAGCTGGGAGCAAACAGCATTCTCGAGTTCATGATGCGGTCGGAACCGACTCCGAGGGGGATCGTGGACACGTTCCGGAGGGTGAGGGTCGCGAATGTGTGCTCGGCTGCCTCGGCATTCACAGGGGCGAGAGTCACGGCGAGGGTTTGGGTAAGCCGCGGTTTCTCGACCATGTCGTCGATCCACTTCGGGATGGTTCCGGCGTAATCGGTAAGGGATGTGGTAAGGAGAGTGGGGAGCGTGACGCCGGGCAGGGCCTTTTCGGCGAGAGCCCAACCAAGGACGCCGGGAACCTGGAGCGGGGCAAAATCGGAGGCGGCGATGAAGGCGGCGGCGGCGGCTTGGGCGTTGCCTTGTTCCTGTTCGAAGGTGGCACGGGCGAGAATCGTCCAGACGTTTTCGGGTGCGGAAGCGAGCAACCCGCGGGTGGCGGGGGCATCGGCGGTGCGGACGGAATGCCACAACAGCAGCGACTGAACAAAGACGTTATCGTCCGGTGCCGCAGCCACCACACGAGGCAAGTCAATCTCGACCTTGTCCAGATCGCGGTTCGCGAATAATCGCCACATCTGCAGGCCGATGAGGCTGAGTCCGCTGATCTCGCGGGCCTGGGCTTCGCCGAGTTCAGGATTGCGTTTGGTGGGGTCACCGAGTGTGGCGATGGTGTCCGTCACGGTGGCGGCCATGTCGGCGAGTGCGATGTCGATGGCGGCCCGGTCTTCAAGGATGAGGGCGGTGCCGAGGCGGATTTCCTCGTACTCAAAGGCCAGCCGGACGTCTTCGGGCTTCCGCGCGGTCTCCTGGAGGACGGGGTCCATGCGGGCCAACTCACTCGCCACGGTATCGCGGTCGGAGATCAGACTGCGATTGATGGCGTCGAAGGTGGCGCGGGGCCCTTCGGATCGCCAGTTCATGCACATCGATTCGACGAATTCGGAGGCGGAGGGTTGCTCGCGGGCGAGCGCGGAGATGCGTTCGGAAGACGAGTGAAACCGGAGCGCCGCCTCGAATGCACTGGCGTCGATGAGTTCATCGCGGATCATCCGGTGTACGCCGGGGTCGATGGGGTCGGAGTAGAGAAGGTTAGCGAGGAGTTCGAGGCGACCCAAGGGATTGTCGTGGTGCTGGCTGTAGTGCTGAAGAACCAAAAGAGCGGCGTCTTTGTTCGTGGAATCGAGTTGGGCGGATTGCCGGAGGAAATGAACAAAGCCTTCCTCGTCGGAGCGTTCGCGGCACAGGAGGGCGGCGTCCAAGGCGAGACGGCTGCGGACGGAGGCGTCCAGGGTTGAACCTTTGGGTCCGAGGAAGCCCTCGAACGCAGCGAGACGGGCCTCGACGGTCTGTATCTGGTTGATACGTGCGGTGATGAGACGGAGGAGGGCGACGGTGTCGGCGGGGTCAAGTTCGAGGATCACCTTGGTGGCCGTCATAACGCCCGGGGTGTCGCCGGCGTTGAAGGCGGCCTCGGCCCGATAGCGGACAATGCTCGCATCAGCGGGATCGAGATCGCCGGCGAGTTCGAGAAGGAGAGCCGCAAACTCATAGTCGGAGGGGTTGGGGGGCGTGGCGGCCCGGAGATCGAGGAGGGCAACGCGGGTCAGATGGCGAGCCGCCTGCTGACTCAACAATCGATCGGCCTGGGCGTTGAGATCGGTCGGACGTTGTGGGACTGACGGCGCGATCGAAGCCGCTGGTTGGGCGGCGGGCTGGGTCGCGGCGGGCTGGGCGGCGCATCGGAAGCGCCCGGGGGCGACAATCGGGAGCGCGCTTAGGCCGGAGACCACGAGCATCAGCACTGTGGAGCCGGAGAGGGCGGGAAACGAGGGAAGGGCAAAAATCCGGAACACTCAGGCTCCCGTAGTGAGAAAAAAGAGGGCCGCGAGTGCGCCCCCGAAGAAAACGGAAAACGCAGCGGCCTCGATACCGATCACGAAACGCCTGTCCGCTCGACCGAAGAAGCGGTCGGCGACCATCACCATGAACACAAACTGCCCGCCCGCGACCGCAGCGCTGCCGAAGCACCAGAGGGCAAGCCGCGGCAACGGGACGGCCCCGGGGCCGTCGACGAGTGTCGCGAGGCCCAGCACGAGCATGACGCCTGCCCACGCGGAACACGCAACGGCCCGCACGAGCAGCGGGGCCAGCCCGGGCCGCGTCTGCGGGTGCGCGGCAACGGCAGGGGAAGTCGCGGACAGCGGAGCGTTCAAAGGCGTATGGCCCTCATGAACCCATGGCCAGGTTCATCAGGAACTCGGCGTTGGTCTTGTGCTTCTTGAGGCGGTTCTTCAAGAGTTCGGCGGCTTCGACGACGTTCATATCGGAGAGAACCTTGCGGAGCCGGTAGACGAGTTCCAGTTCCTTGGGGTCCAGGAGAAGTTCTTCGCGGCGGGTGCCCGACGCCGCGACGTCGATGGCAGGCCAGATACGCTTCTCGACGAGTTTGCGTTCGAGGTGAAGTTCGGCGTTTCCCGTGCCCTTGAACTCCTCGAAGATTACCTCGTCCATCTTGCTGCCGGTATCGACGAGCGCGGTGCCGATGATGGTGAGGCTGCCGCCCTTTTCGATGGCACGGGCCGACCCGAAGAACTTCTTGGGTCGCTGCAGGGCGTTGGAATCAAGACCGCCGGTCATGATCTTCCCGGAGTGCGGCATCTCGGCGTTGTAGGCACGGGCCAGGCGCGTGATCGAATCGAGCAGGATCACGACGTCTTCGCCGTACTCGACCATGCGGCGGGCCTTTTCGATGACCATCTCGCACACCTGAACGTGGCGGGTGGTGTTTTCATCGAATGTGCTGGCGACGACCTCGACGTTGCTGCCCGCGCAGTTACGCTTGAAGTCCGTGACCTCTTCCGGGCGTTCGTCCACCAGGAGGACGATGATCCGGGAGGCCGGGAAGTTGCGGGTGATGGCCCGCGTCATTTTCTGCATGAGGACGGTCTTGCCGGTGCGCGGCGGGGCCACGATGAGCATCCGCTGGCCCTTGCCGATGGGCGTGACGAGGTCGATCACCCGGCACTCGATCTCATCGGGGGTTGTCTCAAGGACATACCGCTCTTCGGGGTGGAGGGGCGTCAAATCCTCGAAGTTCACGAGGTCGTGAACCTTGGAAGGGTGTTTGCCATTGACGGTGTCGATGCGGAGGAGGGCGAAGTACTTTTCGCTCTCCTTGGGCGGGCGGACGACCCCCTTGATGACCATGCCGCGACGGAGCCCGAAACGGCGGACCATGAGCGGGCTGATGTAGATGTCGTCGGGCCCAGGGAGGTAGGACTGATCGGGGCTGCGGAGGAAGCCGAAGTGATCGGGCATGATCTCGAGCGTGCCCTCGCCGAACATGAGGCCCTGCTTGGCGCCCCGGGCCTTCAGAACCTTGAATATGAGTTCCTGCTTGGGCATCGTCTGGAAGTCGACGAGACCTTCCTTGGTGGCCACGGCGTGCAACTGATCGAGCGTCATCCGCTGCAGGTCGGAGATGCTGATCGGTTCGGGCTGCGCGTTGGGATCGGAGGTCTTTGCGATCCGCTCGAGTTCGGCGGCCTCGCGTTCCAATTCCTCATCGCTCGGCAGAGAGGCATCCATCGGACCGCGATAGAAGTTGCCTCCCCCGCCGCCACCACCACCGCCGCCGCCTCCACCGAAGCCGGGGCCGCCGCCACCACCGCCGCCACCGAAGCCCGGCCCGCCGCCCATGCCTGACCCGCCGCCCATGCCCGACCCGCCCATTCCGCCCTTGCGACGCTTCTTTTTGCGACGGAAGCCGCGCTCAAGGAACTGGCCGCCGCCGGGATATCCCCCGCCGCCACCCCCGCCCCCCTCTCGCGGATAACCGCCGCCTTCACGCTGGAAACTTCCTTGACTTTGGCCACCGCCCTGAGTTCCGTAGGGACCGCCCGAGCCCCCACCGGCACCGCCACCAGAACCGCCGCCGAAATTGCCGCCCGATGCACCCGATTGCCCGCCGCCCTGAGTCGAAACTTGGCCGCTGCCGGGTGCGGAGGCCGAACTCGAGCCTTGCGCGCCGGAACTACCGGTGTTCATCGAACTTTGACCGACGGGCGAGCCGGAATTGGGGGTTGAGGATTGAACGCTCGGACCGGAACCACTGTTTGCAAGGGGCGCGGGGCTCGGGCGCACCGCCGGCGAACCCGAAGCACCATCAAACGGCCGCGGCGTGTCGGCTCGCGGTGGGAAAGGCCGAGATTCGCCGCGAGGCTCCCCGCGAGATTCGCCGCGAGGTTCCGAACGCGGCTCGGGCTTGGGTTCGGGTCGAGGGTCAGAACGGGTGTCCGGGCGGCTCTCCGGAGGGCGCGGCTCCGATCTTGGGACAGCCCTCGCTTCGGGCCCGCCCCGCACGATGGGGCGCGAGTCGGGGTCGTAGAAGCCCCCGCGGGATTCGCCGTCGTTATCGCTGCGCGCGGGCGTTGCGGGTTTCTCGGTTCGCGGCGGAGTTGCCGGAGCTGCGGCGGCATCGGCGTCGCGACGCGGGCGGCGCGCTCGGGGAGGGGCGTCGTCGCCCGGATTGGATTTTGATTCGTCGGAAGCCTTCGAAGAGGTTCTGGGCATCGGTTCGTGAACTCGTGATGAATGTGTGAGGCTGGCGGGAACCCTGGCGGATTCCGGCATGAAGCACGCAACGGAGACGACCGTTGCGAAGGTCTCGAAGTTGGATATCCGCTGGGTAAAGGACTTCCGGTTGAAAGACCCCGGTCATCCTTTCCGATGTTGCCTCGCCGACAAGGGGAGTCGCGGCGCGAATCGGAGGGCCAACGGGCCAGGTGTGATGGTGGTTTCGGGAACGGCTCTTAGCGGGCAATCGTTTGGTCGAGCAATTGTCGCGCTCAGAAACCACACCTGTCGGGAAACACTATAGCCGGTTGTTTCGGGCCAAGATCGGCGAGCACGGGCGGCGGAGAAACTTCGGGAAGACCTGTCAATTCGCATCAACGGCGCGTGGCGCGCCGGCCGATGCGAGAACGGCGCGAACGAACGGAACGAGGTCCTTGGGCGAACCGTCGTTGACGATCACGTGGTTCGAGCGCCGCCGTTTTTCCTCAATCGGAAGCTGGACCGCCTCGCGGCGATCCAGTTCGGCCTCAGTCCACCCGCGTGATTCGGCGACCCGCGCCAGCCGGACGGAGCGTGGGGCGTCGACAAAGACGAGCGTGTCGCACTCGGCGTCCGAACCGACCTCGAAAAGAAGCGGGGCGTCGATGACCGCGCCGATCCGACCTTCCGCTCCGGCCCGAGCCACGACCTTCCGACGGTCGGCTTTGACGATCGGGTGGACGAGTTCTTCCAGCCGCTTACGTTCGACAGGGTTCGAAAAGACGATGGAAGCCACCTTCGACCGGTCGATGCTCCCCTCGGATGACAGCACCGCCGGCCCCCACCATTGAACGATCTGATCGCGGACATGGGGGAGCATCAGGGCGGCCCGGGCATCGGCGTCGGCGTCTATGACGAGGCAGTTCTCCGCGGCGAACGCCCGGGCGACCGTGCTTTTTCCGGACCCGATACCGCCGGAGAGCCCGATGACCGGGATAGGAATCCTTGCCTTTGCTTCCGTGACGCTGATCTTCGATCTCTCGACCGCCGCTCGGAGGGAGCGCAGCACGCGGGCGGCCCTCGGAACAAAGAGGAACTGAAGGAGGGGGCCGTCGTTCCCGCCCAGCGCAATGCTGCCCGCGCCAACCATCCGCTGCAATGGTCCGGCCGTCAGCGTCGTCTGCGTGATGCTCCGCATCGGGAAGGACGAATCGATGCGGGTGAAGACGCCCGCCCGGACCCGGGCGGTATCGGGCGAAAGGGTGTAGCGGCGGGCCGAGCGACGGACAACGCCCTGAACCAGAGCGAGCAGGCACACGCCCCCGCCGATCAGCCCCGTCAGGACGAGGGGAATCTGCAAGAACAGAAGCGATACCGTGTGAGCAACGAGCAAGACGAGCCCCACGATCCACCACGGCTGGCCGAACGGAACAACGGACCACCACGAGGGGCGGAAATCCATGGTGGGTAGGGCTGGCTCACTGCCCGCGATCGGACGAGGCGACTGGCTCACGTCGCGGATTCCTTCAGCACGCCAATCTCAGGGAGGTTCCGGTAAAAGCCGTCGTAGTCGAGGCCATAGCCCACCACGAACTCATCGGGAATGTCGAAGCCCACGTAGTCGGGGGCGATCGGTAACGACGATTTGCCCGGCTTCCGCAAGAGAACGCACGTCCGGAGGCTGGCCGGTCGCTGGGCCAAGAGTAATTTCGTGAGGACGTCCAGCGTGTGGCCGGAATCGAGGATGTCGTCCACCACCAACAGGTGTTTGTTGGCAAGGTTGGGCGGCAACTCGCCCTTGATCGAGACCCCCTTGCTCTCGACGGATTTCCCGGGATAACTGGAAACTCCGACGATCTCGAGGGAAAGTTTGAGAGGGATCTCGCGGACGAGGTCGGCAACGAAGATCATCGAACCGGTCATCACGGGGATGAGAGTGACGTGACCGTCGTCGGGCGTCACGCCGCCCCGGTCGAGTTCGGCGTGAAGGTCGGCGGCGATAGCGGCCCCCAACTCGCGGACGCGGGCCGCGATGGCGTGGCGGGTCAGCAGGATTTTCTGGATATCGCGGGTCATCGAGAGGTGAGAAAGCATGAGCGGAACTCAACTGGAAGTCCGCCAAGGAGCGGGAGGAAGCGTAGTTCCCGCGGGCGGTGTCTCGGGTGCGCCAACTGACGCGGGCTACTTCTCCGCCGAGATGTACACGATGAAACTCGGGCCGTCCTCGCCTTTTTTTCGCGGCTTGAAGACCCCATTGCCACCACCCTTGCCGTCGTCACCCTCCCAATAGACAGTGACGTTCGAGAACCCCGCGGTGGAAAGCATCTCCGTGATGTCGGGGATCGTCCAGAGTCTCCAGCGGTAGGAGAACGCCCGCTTGATCGAGGTCTTGTCGGGGAACGCGAACCCGATGTGGCAGACCTGTTCATTGGTCATCGGGTCAAACGAGGACTGCTCCCACACATACGTGAAGCCGCCCTTGATGCGGCGGCGCTCGGTCATCACCTTGGTCGATTCCCAGCCGCCGTAGGCGTCCAGAAAATAAATTCCCGACGGGGCGAGGCTTTTTCGAACCGTCCGGAAGTACGTCAACAGGAGTTCCCGCTCCTGGAAGAGCCAGTACGAGAAATTCATCGAAAGGACGATGTCGACGCCGGACGCGTCGGAACCAGGTTCGAGCACGTTGCGCTTGAGGAGGGTGACGCGTTCCGCCGCGGTCCCCAGCGGAGCGCGGTTGTTGGCATCTCCCCATCTGAGAACCGCGGCGTCCAGATCAAGGCCGATGGAGCGGTTCGTGGCGCGACGTTTCACCCATTCGCAGGCGGTCGCGCCCGAGGCACAGAAATCCTCGCGCAGGAGGGTGGCCGGCTTGCCCCGGATTTTGCGGTAGGTGGCGTCGACAAAATCGATCTCTGCATCAGGGGATTGGACCGCCAGTTCATAGAGCTTGTAGCGGTCAGCGGTACGGGCGGTGAGTTTGGGTTGGACAGGGCGTTTGCGGCGAGTCACCAATAGTTTCCTTCGTGGTTTCCGATGGGGGAGGGGCGGAGGCGGAGACGTTCGGATGTTTCGCGATGCGGGATAAACGGAGGGTTCGGACGGGCCGATAGAGGGGTGAAGGTATGGGCTTGGTCTATAGTGTTTCCGGAGCTGTTTGGGCCTGGAAGGTCCGAGAATAGCCCTCGTTCAGATCAGGGAGCATTGCGATGAAGTTGACCATGGTGGGCACTGGGTACGTCGGACTGGTGACAGGCGTCTGCTTTTCGCAGACCGGAAACGACGTGACGTGCCTCGACGTCGACGCACGGAAGATCGAGAAATTGCGCCAAGGTGTGTGCCCGATTTATGAGCCGGGGCTGACGGAAATGATGGTCGCGAATAATCGGGCCGGCCGCCTTCGGTACACCCTTGACAAGAAGGACGCGTACCGCGACGCCGACATGATCTTTATTTGCGTGGGGACGCCCAGCGACGAGCGCGGCCACACCGATCTCAAGTACATCCACTCGGCGGCGGACGACATCGCCGACACGCTGAAGGAATTGGGGCCGACCCAGAAGCCCAAGGTTATTGTGATGAAAAGCACCGTGCCTGTCGGAACGACGCTGTCGGTGCGGGACCGAATTCGTGAGCGGGTCGGGGCTTCGATCCCGTTCAAAGTCGCCGACAACCCGGAGTTTCTGAAGGAAGGCGCCGCGATCGAGGACTTCATGAAGCCCGACCGCGTGGTGGTGGGCATCGAGGACGAGACGGTGGGCGAATCGTTCCGGCAGTTGTACGACCCGTTCGTGCGGAACGGGCACCCGATTTATCTGATGGATGTCCCGAGCGCGGAGATGGTGAAGTACTGCGCGAACAACTTTCTGGCAACCAAGATCTCATTCATCAACGAGATGGCGAACCTCTGCGAGGCGTACGGGGCGGACATCCAGAAGGTGCGCGAGGGGATGTGCAGCGACAAGCGGATCGGCAACGCGTTCCTGTATCCCGGGCTCGGCTACGGGGGCTCGTGCTTCCCCAAAGACACGCTGGCGTGCATCATGATGGGCGACAAGTGCGGAATCGAGGCGAAGCTGAGCAAGAGCGTTCACGAAGTGAACCAGCGGCAGCGGGACCGGTTCTTCGACAAGATTGTCGCCCACTTCGGCGGCAAGACCGGCGTCGGCGGCGGCCCAGCCGGCCTCCAAGGCAAAAAGATCGCCTTCTGGGGGATCGCCTTCAAGCCCAAGACCGACGACATCCGGGAGGCCCCGGCGTTGACGTTGATGCGCAAGGCCGTGAGTTTCGGCGCGACCGCTGTGGGGTACGACCCGGTGGCCGGGCAGAACGCGCGGGAAGAACTCGGGCCCGCCGCGCGGATCGTGGACGACATGTACGAAGCGGTGAAGGACGCGGATGCGCTCGTCATCAGCACCGATTGGGACGAATTCAAGAGCCCGGACTTTGTGAAACTCGCCAGCCTGATGAAGGGACGAGTGGTGTTCGACGGCCGAAACCTCTACCGCCTTGGACAGATGAAGGACGCGGGTTTCACCTACTACAGCGTCGGTCGCGCGGTGGTGCGGCACGAAGCCGCCCGCTCCGTCTGACTTTGGCGTCCTGCGTGGATGGCACAGGCGTCCCGTTCGTGGGCCTTTGGCTTCATCGGCTCTTTGCTATTTTTACCAGCTCCCACACGGCCACGAACGCGTTCGTAAACGGCCCTTCGCGCAGGAACGTCACCTCCTTGCCCGGTGTCCCGACAAAGGGCCGCAGCATCCACCCCGCTTGCGTCCCCACCAGCGCATAAAGCGCCACCCAGATCAGCAGCGTCCATCTTACTTGCTCATGGCTGTTCCCGATCGTCCTTACCCATACCCCAGCCTTTCCAGCTCCTCCTCATCCAGTCCAAAATGATGCCCGATCTCGTGCAGGAGCGTCACCTCGATCTCTTCACGCAGCGCCTCCAGATCCTCCCATCCCCCCGCTTCCTCCACGATCCCCCGCCGAAACAGGTGGATATCGGCCGGCATCTCCCCCGTCCGCTCGATGGATCGTTCAGTAAACGCGATGCCGGTGTGCAGGCCGCACAACTCGCCCGCGGCGTCCGGTGGGATACCCATCTCGGTGAGCATTTCTTCCGTCGGTTCGTCGAGAACGATGATCGGGACCTCGTCGATCAGGCGGCGGAGCGCTGCGGGAAGCCCGTCAATCACGGCTTCCACAATCTCATCGAAGGTCCTTCGCGCGGACTCCTTCACGCGTGCCCCCCGTCCGGACGCGTCAAGCGTTCGAGCGAAAGCGGCGGGGCCGAGACAATCGGCACGAGGCGGACGCAGTCGACCAAAACTCCTACCAAGCCGAGGATGAAGAGGGCCGAACCGACCAGGATCAGGAAACTCCCCGCCATGTGCAGACCCGCCGAGAGGCCGCCGGTCGTGTTGGCGGAGGCCAGTTCAGCGAGATCGCCTAGGAACGGCAGGAGGAGCGCCGACGCCAACGCCCGCAGCGTCTGCCGGTCAACCTGACCGGTTCTCATCAGCAGGGAACGGGTCGCGAGCGCACGGCCGTTGGGCCGTAGCCCGAGAAGTATCAATCCGATCAGCGCCGCCCCGATGATCCGCAACGTGATCCGCTCAACGCTCACCGCCTCGGTCCCGCCATAGGGTGAACCGATCGCGGGGTCGATCACGCAGTGAATATAGAAGAGCACGCCCGCCAGCGGAACATACAGGGCCGCGCCCGCTCGGGCCGCCCACACCGAACGCGGCGAGAGGCCGGCATGCGGCCTGATCAATGAGAGAGCGCCCACGCCTGAAAACACGACCAACGTGCTGATGAGAATTCCCAGCAGGCGTTCATTCCCGCGCGACATCACATCCGGCGACAGCACATCCGCGACGCGCCATCCGGCGATGATAATGGCGGCACCTAAGGCGGAGGCGCTCCACAGGAGCAAACCGAGCGAGGTCAGCCGGGGGCGGGTGATCGGCCGCAGTTCTTCCGCCTGCGGGTCGACGACGGCCAAAAGCGTCACCCGAACCGGCGTGCCGCACTCCGGGCACCGCCCGCTGATGGAGATTCCGCGGAGGTTGTAGCGACAGCGGACGCAGGGAAGGTCGCCCGTCAGTTCGACGGCGGCGCGGAGCGAGTGTGCTTTGCTCGGCGAATCCGGGGTGAGCGGGGGCGTTGGATGTTGATAATCCCGATTCAGATCCGCTCTCTCCGAAGGGTCCGCCAAACCACCGGCCCGGCGGACGGGGTGGTCGTTCAACAGCGTAGCAAAAAGGGAGCCGCGGGGTCGGCGAGAACGGTCGTCAACGCCTGACCACACGACATCCTGCTTTCCCGGACCAAGGCGGGGTATACTCGTTTCGTGTGCCGCAGTTGTCTTGCGGCGGTTCCCACTACCGGGTGACCCCCCCTTTTCTTGGCGGGGCCGCCTTAGTTGCGGGAGTGGGAAGGGAATTCCGCGGCACCCTTCGGAGATTTGCGCGTGAGCGAACAAGAAATTGAAGCCAAGGTTTTCTCGATCGTCGCGGAAAAGATGGGGCGAGACCGCTCCGAGATCCGCCGCGAGATGAGTTTTCAGGATGACCTGAACGCCGACAGCCTCGACCAGGTTGAACTCGTGATGGAACTCGAGGAAGCGTTTGACATCGAAATTTCTGATGAAAAGGCGGAGACCATGAAGTCGGTCGGGGACGCGATCACCCACATCTCCGCGGAACTGAAGTCGTCCTGATGCAGATCGCCCGGCTCGGCGTGTTGCCGCCGGGGCTCGCCGCAACGCCCTCGTACCCGTAGCAATCTGTTCGTGTCGGGCCCACGTGCCTGCCAACTCGTCTTCCCCAACGAATGAACCCCGGATACTTTTCGGCCCAGCGTATTGTCATCACCGGGTTCGGTGCGGTGACGAACATAGGACATGACGCCCAGTCGACGTGGGCCGGGATGCGGAGCGGCAAGAGCGGCATCAGCCTCATCGAGGGTGACGACTTCGCGAAGTACCCGCCCGAGACATGGGATTGTCGCATCGGCGGACAAGTTAAAAACTGGGATCCTTCGTCGTTTATCGATGGGCGGGAGGCGAAACGGCTCGACCGGTTCAGCCTCCTCGGTCTGGGGGCTGCGAACGAGGCCGTGCGGCACTCGGGGATCGATTTTTCCAAGACGAACCCGGAACGCTGCGGCGTGGTGGTGGGTTCCGGGATCGGTGGGATCTCCACGATCGAGCAGGGTGTGATGACCCTTCGTGAAAAAGGCCCCCACCGGATCAGCCCCTTCACGGTGCCACGGCTCATGGCCAACGCGGTATCGGGCAACATCTCGATCCGGTACGGTTTGCAGGGACCCGCGAGTTGTCACGCGACCGCGTGCGCCAGCAGCGGGCACGCGCTCGGCGATGCGATGCATTATCTGCACCGGGGCTTGGCTGACGTCATCGTCGCCGGCGGGGCCGAGGCGGCCTGCACCCCGTTGTGTCTGGGCGCGTTCATGGTGATGAAGGCGCTCTCGACCCGCAACGACGACCCGACACGGGCCAGCCGCCCGTTTGATAAAGATCGCGACGGATTCGTCCTTTCCGAGGGTGCGGCGATGTGCATCTTGGAAACCGAGGCCCACGCGAAGGCCAGCGGGGCGACCATCTATGCTGAATTGGTCGGTTACGGCAATTCGTGCGATGCCTACCACATCACGGCGCCGGACGCCGAGGGCTCCGGGGCCGCCCGGGCGATGAAGATGGCGCTGGCGGACGCCCGCTTGCCGGGCGATGCCATCGGCTACGTCAACGCCCATGGCACTTCAACGCCCCTGGGCGACAAGGCCGAGGTCGCGGCGGTGGGACGCGTCTTCGGCGATCACGCCCGCAAGAGCGCAGGCGGCAAGTTGCTGATGAGTTCTACCAAGAGCATGCACGGCCACTGTCTGGGTGCCTCGGGGGCGGTAGAACTCATTGCGTGCATCCACGCGGTGAGGGAGGGCGTGATCGCCCCCACCATCAACCTCGATACGCCCGATGAAGGCTTCGATATCGACCTCGTCCCGAAGGAAGCCCGCGAACGCCCGGTGAAATACGCGATGAATAACACGTTCGGATTCGGCGGGCACAATGTCACACTGATCGTCGCACGGTACGAGTGATGGCCCGCTGCCCCGAGTGCCCGGGGTCGTGCGTGCTGCCGTGCGTGTGATGCAGGCCGCAAACGCGAACCACAACGAACTAAACCCCGGTCAGGTCGGCTTGCACAAGCGTTCCCGGCAGGGCGGCGAGCGTTCGGGCTTCGCTGATCGTCCACCGTCCGACGCGCGTTCGGCGGAGCGCGGTCAACATGCCGCCTGTTTCAAGCACACGACCGACGTCCCGCGCCAGGCTCCGGATATAGACGCCTTTGCCGCACCGCACCCAGACCGCGAGTTCGGGCCAAACATACCGCGCGATGCGAATCTCGTGGATGATCACCCGGCGGGCGGGCATTATGGCGGCCCGACCTTCGCGCGCGAGGTCATAGGCTCGCCGCCCGCCCACGTGCAGGGCTGAAAAATCCGGCGGGATTTGGTCGATCTCGCCGGCAAAGCCGGCGACCGCGGCTCTCACACGAACCTCATCCGGGGCTTGATCAACCGCCACTTCGCGAATCACCCCCTCGGAGTCGTCGGTATCGGAGGAGCGTGAGAGGTCGATCGTCGCCTCGTACTCCTTTTCCCCCGCCATCACCGTTTCGCACCGTTTGGTGGCAGTCCCCACCATCACCACCAGCACGCCCGTGGCCATGGGGTCCAGCGTGCCGCCGTGCCCGACCTTGATGCGCTTGGGGGCGCCGGCCCGTTTAAGTTTGCCCCGCACGATCGCGCACACGTCCATCGAGGTGAAGCCCTGCGCCTTGTCGATGACGATGATGCCGGATGGCGTCGGCCGGGGTGCCGACTCGGTCGCGGCCTCGGCCGGTGTGTCGTTCATGGCAAGTCCCGCGTCAGTTCGGCCACGACCAGGTCCACGCGCCTGCCGATCGAATAATTGACGCCCGTCACGCCGCTGACCTCACGCATCGACGGCCAGTGTTGCAGCCGTTCGCGTTCGAGCACCACCAGGGCCCGACGCCCCGGTCGGTCGTTCGCCCTGAGCCACTCCTTCAGTTTCCATTCATCGATCCGCCGGCTCCGGCCGTGGGTTTCGAAGATGAGGCTGTCCTCGTGCCAGCCGACCGCCGCGATCGGACGCTCCCGGTCGATCTGGGCCTCGAAGACGGCGTTCAGGTTTCGGCTGACCCGGATCGCCGGCGTCTGACCGGCGACGGTGCCCAAGGTCACCGCGATGATGAGAAACCACGCGACGCCGCCGACCTGCAATTCGACGATCCGGCGTGGACGCAGGTATCGGGCGGTCCATTGCATGATGAGGCACGAGGCGACCGCGCACGCCAGCCCCACCACCACCCCCAAACCCCACATGGTCTCCCACAACGTGGCCACCGCGAGGGTTCCGAAGAAGAGCCCGAATGCGACGCACCCCGTCGCCCAGATCCAGATCAGTCTTCCGGCCCGGGCGGTCAACACGCCGGGCAGCTTGCGGCCCGCATGTACTCCGCGGGCGGCCAGGATGGCCAGCACGGGGTAGAGCGGCAGGGTGTAGTGCGGCAACTTAGTCCCGGAAACTTCGAACATGATCCACCCCGGGAAGAGCATGCACACCAGGAAGCACTCGGGCCACGCCCCGGCGCGGGCGGTGCGAACCGCGCCAATGGCCTGCCGAAACCGCCCGCGGAGAGACCGTTCCCAGGAGCCGGACTCGGATACGAAGCCGCGTTCGACGGCCCGCCACACCCCAAGCGCCACCGCCATGCAGGCCGGCAAGAAGACGATATAGAGCGCCACAACGTGAAACCCCGCCGGCCCGCCGTGCCCTTCCATCGCCACCAGTCCGCGATTAATAGTCTCGGTCTTGATCGTCGTCAGGTATTCGGACAGTTTGATCTGGTCACTCACCGCCCATATCCACACCGCGACCGGCAAGACGCAGCACGGAATGCCTATCCACGGCCGAAAGGCCGTCAGCAGCCGCAGTTCGCCGCGGACCACGGCGTGGACGACGACGCCGAGACCCACCACCAGGGGCGTTATGGGTCCCTTCGTCAAAATACCGGCTGCCACCGCGCACCAAAACCCGGCAACCCAAGCCCCGGATGTCCTTCCAAATCGCGCTCTTCGAACCACCTCCCAGGACGCCCACATGGCCATTGCCGTACAGGCGAGCAACAACATGTCGGCCCGGGCCTGACGAGCCTCCCAGAACATCAGCGGGTTGGCGGCCATGAGCGCCCCGGCCATCAACGCGGCACGCCTGTCGAACAGAGCCAGCGCCCATCGCCACGTCATCAGCACCGCTGACGCCGCCGACAAGAGAGACGGCAGGCGGTACATCCAGATGGAGTCGCTCTGGACGGCTTCGCTACCAAGCCCTCTCCATCGATCGGTGAAAACCCGAGCCGACGTCGCTTGCAACCAGTAAATCAACGGCGGTTTTTGCAACCGCGGTCGCTCCTGTACCGCCGGGATGATCCAGCCCCGCCAATCCGCGGCCGCGGCCATCTGACGGCTGGCTTGGGCGAACCGGGCCTCGTCGCGGTCGATGGCGGGAATGGCAAAGAAGCCCGGAAGGTACAGAGCGGCGCATAGCGCCACCAGGAGAGCCGCTTCCGGCCATCGGGCGCGGGTGCGGATACGCTGCGCTCGTACCGAAATGGACCTCAAAGCCTCGTCCAACGCCGCCGACTATACCACCATCGAAGGCGGGCGCCGACGCCGCGCGTGGACGCGGGCGTGGCGAGCGGTCGGCGCGGGCATCGTGGTTGGCGCAGCCCTCCTTCCACTCGATGGAGTTGTCGCGACCTGGTGCCGCCGGTTCCAACCCGATGGCAACCTGCGGCTCGGGGGCGACTTGCGGCGAGAGATGGAATTCGTCCAACAGTTCGGGGCGATCACCTCGATCCTTCTCACCGCGGCGTTCGTCATGCTCCTCGACCCCGGCCGTCGCCGGGCACTGCGGCTGCTTGCGATCGCGGCGTTAGCGAACGTGGGCGTGATCAACGCCATCAAGATGCTGGTCGGCCGCCCTCGCCCCAAGTTTCTGGACCCGCTTGCGTTTACTCCGCCTTGGGACACTTACACGCTGCCGATCGACGGCGTGGCTCAACCCCGACACGCCTGGGAGGTCTGGCGCGGCATCTCGTCAAATTTGTGGTCGATGCCCAGCAGCCATACCGCGGCGGCGGCGGTTTTAGCCGTTTTCATCGCCACTCTGTACCCCAAGTGCCGGTGGCTGGTATTCGGATTGGTCGGTGTGGTAGGCGTCTGCCGGGTGCTGCTGGGAGCCCATTATCCGAGCGACGTGATTCTTGGTGGAGCGATCGGATACGCCGTCGCGAGCCTTGTCATGGCGCACCGGTCGTTGCAACGTCCCGAACCGCCCGCCGCAGCAGTGGCGGCGTCAGTTGCGGTCGATCGGGAAGGTCGGGGCCTTTGAATAGACGTTGTCAGCGTTGAAGTCCTCGAGAACACGGCCCGCCGCATCCAAGACGCGACCCACCCGACCATCCGCCCCCGCAGAGTAGAAGTAGCCCGAGGCACCGACACAAGCGGCACCATCGCCGTCGGGGAAGTCTTCGGCGGCGGTCGGCGACGGGTTCTCCGTGGTCCGGTTGCGACGAACTTTGTCGGTGCCGTAGGTCCCGCGCGGTGGTGATCCGAGACGATCAAGGACGTCGACATTGGCTTGCTCGTCCGACCCGATCACCAGCCCATCCATCGCGGGGTGAACAAAGCGGATCGGGTTGTTCCAGGCGTCGAACACCGTAATCAATTCAGGCTGACTCCCGGGCCCGTCGCCGTCGGCATCGAATGTGGAGACAAACTTCGTGGGCAATTGATCAAGGGCGGCCTTGGCTCCGGCGACCTTCGACGCCTCGTAGATGAAGAAACCCACGCTGTTGACCATCTGCTGACCGGCCGGTGCAATCGGCGACCCGCCCCGGGCGCCCGGCGTCGTCGTCATGTCACGCACGTCCGACATCGTCCAGACCTTGATCGGGCCGGCGTTGTCGGGAGGTACATAGACGCACTGAATCGGCGGGAGATCATCCTTGGCGGACTTGTACGCGGCGAGGGCGGTGTCGAGAACCCGCAGCGTCTGCTCGGTGGCGGTGCGTTTGCCCCCGTCCATCACTTGGCTACCAACGGCGAACGAAATGCCCACCAAAACCCCGATAATGGTGATGACGATGAGCAGTTCGATGAGGGTGAATGCGCGACGAATCATAAAACCTCCGGAAAACATCGATTCTGCCTCGGGTCGCCCACACGCCCACATCCACGCTCATTACACAAGAATACCCGATTCGCCGCTCCGGCGTCATCGCCCCCCTCCCTATGTACGAACCTGTGATGCGAGAGTTGCATCAGCGGGGAGCGGCCGGGTGCGATCCATGGAATCGAGCCACCATCGCCGAGAATGAGAGGACGGTGCGTATCCACCAAAACACTGGCTTTTGCCCCGAGCACGCGCTTTAACGTTGAAACAACGCCCGATGAATGCAACACTCCTCTTCACGTCAGCGAAAGCAATCGAAGGAGAGGGTAAGGCGCCCGAGATTGCACCGATTGAACTTCTGGAATTTGTCGCTGTTCGAGTTCTCGTCGTCCTTTTTTTTACAAACGGTCCCGCCTCCGACGGTCGCGTCGTCACCGTTGTCCTGTCCTCCAGATTGGAAAGCAAATGAACACCTCGCTCGCCTCGAAGCCGGTCACAGATATGTCGCTCGTAGAGATTTCCGAGCACCTCGAACGCATCACAAAATTGATCGAGGACGAACGCGTCAAGGAACGCGACGCCCGCCTTGTCTACGACGCGGTCGCCAACGCGGCCGAAGCCAACATTTCGGCGATCAAGAAGCACGCTCACGAACTCCGCACAACCCACCTCAAGAAAGTCGCGGCGTTTGACGGGCTGCTGGGTATTGATACCGCACCGTCACGTCCCAATCTCGCTCAGCGCAGTTCGACGGCCCCGGCCGGGCGGCGCGGGCGGCCGGGCGGGGGGGGTGGTGGAGGCGGGAAGCAGAACATCCAGGACGCGATTTTCGCGGTATGGGACAATCCCCAGTTTGCTCGCGACCTCGGCACCGACGAGATCATCGAGGGCCTCCGAGCCAACGGCTTTACGTCTTCCGCAAACGATCGCTCGCTGAAGTCGAGTATCAATCAGAACCTCGCCAAACTCTGCCGCGTCGAGAAGGTGGTTCGTCTTCGGACCGACGGGACGCGGATATCCAGCCGCGACACCAGCAGCCGCGCCAAGAAGTACATCGCGGCGAAACTGATCGCGGATTGAGATCGCACGTCGCGACGAGGACCGCCTCTGAAACGGTTCCGTCGCCGCCATACCGTTCGTGCATGCAAATCCATCTCTGCGCCGTGGCGCTCACCGCGGGCGTCGCATCCGCACAATTGGCGATCGGCACCGGCGGGATCGCGGAAATCTGGAACACCAACTGCGCTTCCTGCCACCACGAATCCGGCAAGGGGGGCGGCGCGGGCACGCGCTCAATGCTCGATGATGAGTGGGCGGGTGGCGGCGACTACCTCTCGCTGTTCAAGAGTGTCAAGCATGGGATGACGGACTCGGGAATGCCGGCGTACGGCGAAACGATGTCCGATGCCCAGTGCTGGGCGCTGGTCGTCTACCTCACCGAACTCCGCGAGAAGGATTTCCGCAAGAATGGCGGCGGTCCGAAACCGAAAAACAACACGTACACGTCGGATCATGCCCGGTTCGAGACGCAGGACGTGGTCACGGAAGGGTTGAAGGTGCCGTGGGCCCTCGACTTCTTTCCCGACGGTCGAATGATCCTGACGAACCGGCCGGGGGCCGTCAAGATCTATTCCGGCGGCGAAGCCGGCGGAACGCTCTCCCAAGCCATCGAAGGAACGCCCAAAGTCTTCAATTCCGGTCAGGGCGGGATGATGGACGTCGCCGTCCATCCCGACTTTGCCCGCGATGAGGCGAATGCGGCGGGGTCGGGGTGGATCTATCTCGCCTACTCCGATCCCCGCGCGGTCGAGGGGGAAAAGACCTCGGCCAACACGAAGGTGGTGCGCGGACGAGTCCGCGCCGAAGGGTCATCGTTGACGTGGGTGGATCAGGAAACGATCTACGAGGCCAGCCCGGCAACCTACTCCCGCGCGAGCCATCACTTCGGCAGTCGCCTCGCCTTTTCGGCGGCCGACCCCGATGGAAAACGATACCTTTTCCTGAGCCACGGCGAGCGCGGCACCAACGATCGTTCCCGCAAACCCGATGAGCCGCAGGGCAAAATCCATCGTGTTCTCGACGACGGCTCGATCCCCGGCGATAACCCGTTTATCGGCAAGGGCATCGACTCGGTGTGGAGCGTCGGGCATCGGAACCCCCAGGCCTTGGTCATGGACGACGCCGGGGGTCTGTGGTCGACGGAGCACTCGACTCGCGGCGGCGACGAGTTCAACCTCATCGAGCGCGGACGAGACTACGGCTGGAGCACCGTGTGCTTCGGGATGAACTACAACGGCAGCCCGCACGCCCTGCCTTGGCTGGATGCGGAGGGCAACACCGGCGACATCGCCATGCCCCTGCATGTTTGGATGCCGTCCACCGGCGTCTGCGGTATGAGCATCGGCAAGCATGGCGAAACCCTGTTCCCGGGTTGGGCGGGCGATTTTTTCGCGGGCGGACTTTCGGGTGAGAATATCTGGCGGCTGCGCGTGGCCGACGGAAAAGTCACCGAGCGGGAAGAGATCATCCACGGCATCGGGCGCGTGCGCGATGTCGCGACGGGCTTGGACGGAGCAATCTATGTGGTCCTGAATGACCCGGACAAAGTCATCAGGCTCGTCCCCGCAAAGTAAGCCTTGTTGCGTCCCCCTCTCTCCGTCCGGTAGTCTCTCCGTCTCTCCGTCTCTTCCTACCCTCAACACCCATGCAAGCACCCTCCTGGCTGACCGCCCAACTTCTCGTCTCGATGGCCATGCTCCTGATCATGGTCCATGTGGTGCTGATCGGCGTGGCCTACGCCGTCTATCTCGAGCGAAAAATCTCCGCGTACATCCAGGACCGCATCGGACCAAACCGGGTCGGCTTCGACTTTGGCCTGCCCGCGCTGGCCGGGCTGAAGGGCATGCTCGGCCTCGGCCAGCCGCTGGCGGACGGCATCAAATTCATGCTCAAGGAAGACTTTACTCCCAACAAGGTGGACAAGGTCCTCTTTACCCTCGCCCCCGCCATCGTGGTCGTTCCCGCGCTCATCGGCTTCATCGTCATTCCATGGGGCGGGATGGTCGACGTTCCCACGTTCACAATCCCCCTGATCAATATGGTCATCGACGGCGGCCCGGTGCACGTCACCGGCGCCAATCTCAGCGTCGGCATCGTCTACCTGTTGGCCGTCGCCGCGCTGGGCGTCTACGGCGTTACCCTCGGCGGCTGGGCCTCCAATAACAAGTTCTCGTTCCTGGGCGGCCTCCGGGCCACCGCCCAGATGATCTCGTACGAAATCCCCATGGGCATGGCCCTCCTGGCTGTCCTCCTGATCGTCGGAACGTTCATGCCCGAGGGGATCATTCGGTATCAGGCCAACCACGGCTGGCTCCTCATCAGCCAGCCGCTCGCCGCGGCGATCTTTTACATCTCGGCGCTCGCCGAGGCCAACCGCGCCCCCTTCGACAACGCCGAGGCGGAGCAGGAACTGGTTGGCGGCTATCACACCGAGTATTCGTCGATGCGGTTCGCGTTGTACTTCTTGGCCGAGTACGCCCACCTGATCACCAGTTCCGCGTTCTTTGTGCTCCTCTTCATGGGCGGCTATTCGCTCCGCTTCCTCCCGTTCATCCCCGACCTCCCCGGCCTCTCGCCCGACGACCTCATGTGGTGGGCTCCCCTCGTCAAGTTCGCCGTCTTCTTCGGCAAGGTCACGCTCATGGTGTGCTTCGCCATGGTCGTGCGGTGGACGATCCCCCGTTTGCGCTACGACCAGGTGATGATGTCCGGGTGGCAATTGGTGATCCCGCTCGCGCTCGCGCTCGTCGTCACCATCAGTTGCTTGGTCTACTTCGACCTGACCGGCATCCTGCCCTCGATCGCGGCCAACATCGGGCTCGTTCTCTTGCTTCTCCTCGTCGCACCCCTGCTGCCAAAGAGCGTGGGCAACCGCAAGATCCCCATGTTCGGCTCGCGCTTCAACCCCACCTCAGGCGAACGGATCATCACCTCGCCGCAGGATTCCGCCGCGATCGCGGACCACCCCCTCGCGGGGTGATCTGCCCGAACGGGCGGCACCGACTGAGTTCATTTTCCACGGACCGCGCGCCGGATCCTGCGGAACGCTTCGCCCTTGAGGATCATCGATCCGATTACAAACGGCACCGCTCCGACGCCCCCGATCATCGCTCCCCCGAGCATCCGATCGCTGACACCCTGCGATCCCCCTTCGACGTCGTCCATCGGGTTATCGACCGTACTCCGGTAGAATCCGACCAATTCCCGAACGGCCGTCCCGCCGCCGTAAAGGATGACGCCCAATCCGATCACAACGAGTATCAGCCCGAGTGTGGTTCGCATGGGCTTCAGCGTATCCGAAATCGCGTGGGCGAACTCCCCGACGTCCGATGACGTAAGCGGACGGAACATTGCCGCCCGGCCGGGGTCCGATTACACGCCAGCAACCCATTTTTCGTCGGCAACGCGGGCGCAAACACCCGTGGTGTCCGAGGAGTCCGTGACTCATATGTCCAATCGCGCATTTTTCTCGTCTTCGGCATCGCTCGATCAACTTGTCTCCGGCCGTTTCGAGGCGCTCGAGGCACGCCGCCTGATGGCCGCGGACTTGGAAGTTTCGTTCCAGAGCCTCTCGGTTCCGTTCGATTGGCTGGTTCCCGGCGACAAGGTGAAGGCTTCGGTGATCGTCGAGAACGTTGGCGACGAAACCGCCTTCGGGGACTTTGATCTTTTGGTCGGCGCGGCGAGCGTCGATGAAACGCTGGCCCCCGATGTCTTCGGTTCGCGCCGCTATTTCCTCGACCTGTTGCCCGGGTCGATCGCCCTTTACCGCAACATCACCATCACGGTCGGCTCCGAGTTCGACCCCGGCTTCTACAACTTCTTTGCGGAAGCGTCGATCCCCTCTGACTCTTCCGACCTTCCGATCGACGACGAAGACCTCGACAACAACGTGATCTACTCCGAGCAGGACGTTGAACTCGTGTATCGCTTCGGCACCTTCAACGGAGGCACGCCCCGCACCAACCGCAGCAACGTGAAGTTGGCCAGCGTCGTCGAGGAAGAGAACCCCGATACCGGGGCGATTTCGCTCCAGACGATCACCTACACCCTGACCGGCGGCGGCTACGGCCAGGTGGTCTTTAACGACTCCGAGGACGCAGCCGACCCGGCCACCCTTGTCCTGGCGGAAACCGGTTCTTCCTCCGCCTTCGCGGTCGCCGTCAAGGGGGGCTCGGGCGGTAACACCTTCAGCGGGCCCATCCAGGTTACCGGCTCGCTGCGATCCTTCAAAGCCCCCGCCATCGATCTCTTCGACGCCGACATCACGATCAACGGCACGATCGCCGACTTTGTCGTTCGCGACATCTCCTCTTCGTCGCTCGACGTCGGCTCGCGCGGCCCGGGCGTCAAGTTTGCCGCCCGCGACATCGACAACTTCGCCTTCTTTTCCGACAGCCCAGTGACGTCCTTCAAGGCCGGCAACTGGTCAGTGGCCGATCCGTCCGAGGATGAGGGCCTCTCGTCCGAAGATTACCTCTCCGCCCCGTTTGTCGGCACCCTGACCGTCGCCAACGGGTTCGAAACCGACCTCTTCCTCGACGGCTCCGGCTCGCCCCGGGGCAACGCGCTCGGCAAGACGTCCATCCGCGGACCGGTCAGCGGCTTCTGGATCGTTGACGGCAACGCCACCGGCATCACCATCGGTTCCGCCTCCCAGGATTTCGAGTCCTCCTTCAACGGCACGCTCACCGCCTTCACGTCGCTCGGCACGTTTGAAGGTGCCATCTCAGCCCTCACGATCGGAAAACTCGATTTCCGGGGCGATCTCTTCGGCGCTGGCGTTTCCAGCGGATTTTTCCTGGGCGACGACCTCGCCTTTGGCGGCGAGGGCCGCGACGCCGACAACGCCCCCGCTTCACTGGCTTTCGGCTCGATCGCGAGCCTCAGCGTGAAGGGCTCTGTCACTGACTCGCTGATCTCCGCGGGTGTGTACAGCCTCACCGGAGAATCCCTTTTCTTTGCCCCCGGACAGGCCGCCGCGTTCCGCAAGATCGTGATCACCGGGGCGTTCAGCGATTCCGATTTCTACGGGCAGGCCTTCCCCCGCACCGTGAAAATCGGCAGCGAAACCCTCATCCCCGGCGACAACCCGGATATCTTCCGCACCACCACCGAGTAACCCAACCCTACACTCTCCGCCCTATGGGACACAAGGTCGCGGCGACGGCAACGGAAGCATTCCACGGTCTGCGTGAGCAGGGCGTTCTGCGTGACGGCATGACCGTGATGGTCGGCGGCTTCGGACTATGCGGCATCCCGGAACACCTGATCGTCGCCCTCCGCGACAGCGGCGTCAAAGGCCTCACCTGCATCAGCAACAACGCGGGTGTCGATGACTGGGGCCTCGGCCTGCTCCTCCAGACCCGGCAGATCCGAAAGATGATCTCCAGTTACGTTGGCGAGAACGCCACCTTCGAGAAGCAGTTTCTCTCGGGCGAACTTGAGGTCGAATTCAACCCCCAAGGCACACTCGCCGAACGTATCCGGGCCGGCGGGGCCGGCATCCCGGCCTTCTACACCGCCACCGGCGTTGGAACCCCTGTGGCCGAAGGCAAGGAAACCCGCCCGTTCTTTAAACCCGCAGAAGACTCCGCCCTTCACAACCGCCCGGGCCCACGCGCCGCCGGTGTGCAGCCGCGGGAATACGTCATGGAAACCGGCCTCTTCGCCGACCTCGCGCTCGTCAAGGCCCACAAGGCCGATCCCTTCGGCAACCTCGTCTATCGCATGACCGCCCGCAACTTCAATCCCATGATGGCGACCGCCGCGGCACACGTCATCGCCGAAGTCGATGAGACGGTGGGCCTTGGCGAACTCGATGCCGACGGAATCCACACGCCCGGCAACTACATCAACCGGGTGGTCCGAACCGTTTCCATCAAGCGCATCGAGCAGCGCACGATCCTGAAGTAGGTGACCTGGTGATCTGGTGAGCCGCCCCTCTCCCCTCCGGCTCCGGTTCAGAACAACCGCTTCTGGTCCTTCACGTCTTTGACGCGCCCGTCCAACAACTCCAACTGTTTTTTGAGTTCATCGACGCTTTTGAACTTGTAGTACTCACTCGCGAAACGCACCCACGCGACCTCATCGAGGTCCTTGAGTTTGAGCATCACCCGCTCACCGATCTCGCGCGTCGAGACCTCGCGGTCAAACTCCCGGTGCAGTTCTTCATCGATCTCGTCGACCATTTTGACGAGGCGTTCCTCCGACACCTTGCGCTTGCCGCAGGCTGCCTGTACCCCGCTCATGATGTTTTCGCGGCTGAAGGGCTGGCGCGTGCCCTCGCGCTTCACGACCGTCAGGCGGGCGGTCTGCTCGACGCGTTCGTAGGTTGTGAACCGGCGGGCGCACCCCAGGCACTCGCGCCGCCGACGGATCACCTTGCCGCCCTCGCTCGAGCGGCTGTCGATGACCTTGTCATTATCGATCTGGCAATAGGGGCATAGCACGTGGCAGGATGGTACCCGCCATGCACCCGTAGACGCCCACGTATTGACCGGCAGGCGCGCAACGGCAACTCAATTGCCCAAAGAAGGAGGCCACCGGTTTGGTGGCCTCCCTTGGGGACTATTTATTGGATCGACGGCGGGCGTGGATCAGCAGCCGCTGTCCCAGGCCCCGAAGAAGACCACGATGTCGTCGGAATCGGTATCGCCATCGCCATCGAAGTCTGAGGTGATTTCGCCCTGGTCCCATGCGTTAAAGAACACTGTAATGTCGTCCGAATCGGCATCACCGTCAGCATCGATGTCCGAGGGGCAAACGGCCGCGGCCATCAGTGCCGCGAGTTCCCGGGCCGCCAGAGCGTCGAACCCGGCTGCACGGAGATGACTGCTATCGGTTGGGCTTTGGTACCAGGCGTTAGCCGCCATCTCGGTTGCGCTCGTCAGTGCATCGAAACGTGCGGTGGCTGTGCGGGGGTTTGTCAATGCCAGCGTCTCGGCGGCGGCCCGATACGTCAGCAGGACGGCGTCATCCGGAGTCGCTATCGGGTGCGAGACCGTGAAAACGAAGAAGAGTTCGCCGGTGTCCCACCCATTCAGCGTCCAAATTTCCTGAATTCGGTCGATAATCGCTTGGCAGTTGTCGCCGAAGGCCTGCGCACTATTACCGGGGAGGTACCCGTTATTGACGGAGGGCTGTTGCTCGTTGCGATCGTTGAGTCCGGCGTTGACCCGGACCAGCACCCGCTTGACGCCGCTCTGAAGAAGGCGCACCTCGTAGAAAAACGTCGTCAGCGTCAAGTCGGGCGCCGCGATCAGGGCTGAAGCCATGTCGTACACAGAACCCCCGCCCATGCCGAAGAGCGAGTGGTACGCCGCGCCCTGAGTCTTATCAGTGTTCTCGCATCGGACGTAGTACGCAAGGAACGGCCCGACGATGGAGTCCTGTCCCGCCCGCGCCAGACGAAACCCGAGCGGGAACGGTCGAGACGCGGCAGGGAGGTCCAGTGTTGTGCGGGCGAGGCCCCACTGGCCGTCAACACCCGTTCTCGTGGATACCGCGTCATCCCACACGAGGTTCGCGTACGGCGGCGCGTCCATCCGGACAGCCGGGCGGAAAGACCCGACGCCCGACCCCTCAAACTGCCCGAATACGGTGTGAAATCGCAGGTTCCCGGCAATGTTCAGCGCATGAGACGCCGACAGGATGAGCCCGGTCGTGTAATGACCGCTTACGGTCCTCCCAGCCGGGGCATAAAGATAGTAGTTTGGATGGATGTTTGTCCCGCTCAGAAACCCGTTTAACGGCTCGGGCGCACCGCTGTACTGAAACTGCCCTCCGCTCGCGGTAGCCCACGTTGAGGCCAGATACCCGACACCTACGGAATTTCCGTTGCCCTCACCCATCGAATGGAGGCCCGTTGCGTACAGCCCGAAACTGTCCGCAAGAGCCCTGCCCCAGCCCCGGTCCCATCCCTCTCCCCCGAAGTTCTGGTTGCTGTCCCCGATCCCAACAACGTCTACCCGGGAATCGCTCGCGGCCTGCCAGAACTCCCGTAGTGCTGGCCCTCCGGTTACGGGCGGAAGGGACTGGGCGAACGCGGAACTCACAAAGCACACTACCGGCAATGTCCATACACGATTCATGTCCTGCGCTCCTTGGCCGATGAGGTCGGCTGAAAATGTTTACTCCGACTCAGCAGCCGCTGTCCCAGGCTCCGAAGAAGACCACGATGTCGTCGGAATCGGTATCGCCGTCGCCATCGACGTCACCGCCGATGTTGCCCTGATCCCACGCCGCGAAGAAGGTCACGATGTCGTCGCTGTCGGTGTCGCCGTCACAGTCGGTGTCGCCGAGGCAGTTGCCGCAGGGTTCGCCCGGCGTGAGAAGCCCTGCCGCGAGGATGGAGTTGGGTGTGCCGGGCTTGAAGAGGCCGAGGGTTGCATTGCCTGCGACCGGAGCGATGTTGGCATCGAAGCGGAAGTTGTACATGGTGCCCCAGCGGAGCGCATTGGCGTTGTTGCCTGCGGGCGGGGCGTAGGCCTGCGGGCACGTCCAAGTGACTGCGCCGTTGGAGGCGACGCCGGGCCAGTTGTTGGGGTTGGCGGCACTGTTGGGGTAGGGCTCGCCGGAGTGGGCGAAGACGCCGGTGAAGCCGATGTTGGTTATCACGACGCCGGGTGCGGTGGGAACGGTGAAGCTGCCGCCGGCGCGGTCGGCGTTGAGGTTCTGGACGGCGTACTCATAGTGCCAAGTACCGTTGCCGTTGTTGGTGGCCTTCGCGGCAACCCAGAAGCGGGAGACGATGCCTGCACCACCCAAGGAGTAGTCGATGTAATCGGCCGGGACCAAGAGGACCGAGGGGTCGTTGTCTTGCCATGCTTGGATGCCGGGCACCATCTGGAAGATGGGGCCGTTGAGGGAGGGGGTAGAAGTGATGCTGGGGATGAGGATCCGCTGGTAGCTGGCGTTGTTGAGGCCATTGACGGCCGGTGCGCCGCCGGCGCTCCAGCGGGCATCGTCGGCGGTGACGTAGTGACATTCACCGAAGTAGAGGGCGCCAGCGTTGGCGACTGGGTCGATGTCGGTGGTCTTGACCTGGAGACGGACGCCGATTGCGGTTGACATATCGCCCCGGGTGAAGGGCCAGACGTAGGCACCGGTGGTGGGATTCACTTGCGAGCGCGGTCCCAAGCCGCTTTGCGAACCGTTGAGGCCGGCGCCATAGGCATCGGAGCAGTTGACGCCGAGTTGTTGGCCGCCCAAGGGGGGAGAGATGCAGGTGCCGCAGGTGGCGCTATTGGTTGAGGAAAAACCGTGCTTGAGCCAGGACTGCCCGATCTGCTCGAAGCGGCCGTGTTTAAGGCGGTAGAAGTTTTGTGCGATGACGGGGTGCTGGGTGCCGCTGGCGATCCACTGGACGGGCAGATCGCCCCGGTTGCAGGCATCGGTGCCGATGGCGTAGGCGGTGATGTTGCCGACAGAGCCGTAGTAGCCGACGTCGGTCAGGCGGGCGACGAAGACATCGGGCCCGGAGACGGGGCAGCCGTTCACCAAGAGTGAGGTGGTGGCGTTGGAACTGCGCAACTGGGCATCGGCGATG